>Ga0308158_10000858_pt1 | contig 38973 bp, 33 predicted proteins | sample PhyBR2_FD_201038 | JGI IMG/M metagenome (GOLD analysis project Ga0308158, IMG submission 201038) | Phyllosphere microbial communities from UC Gill Tract Community Farm, Albany, California, United States - DLSLB.R2 | ecosystem: Host-associated > Plants > Phyllosphere > Unclassified | place: USA... | reverse complement strand
GCACGCCGCGCCTGCGTAGCATCGTCCTTGTCGCCGGAGCCATTGGGCTTCGGGGCACATCGACCAAGGACATACCATGAAACTGACCAATAAAATCGCCGTCGTCACCGGCGCATCGAGCGGCATCGGCGCCGGCATTGCCCGCGCATTCGGCGCCCAGGGCGCCACCGTCATCGTGAACTACGCCAGCAGCAAGGCGGGCGCCGATGCGGTGGTCGCCTCGATCGAGGCGGCCGGCGGCAAGGCAGTCGCGCTGCAGGCTGACATGAGCAAGGCAGCCGAGGTGGCGGGCCTGTTCGAGCGCGTAAAAGCCGATTACGGCACGCTCGACATCCTCGTCAACAATGCCGGCGTGGCCGTCTTCGAGATGGTGGCCGAGATGACCGAGGACGCGTTCCACAAGCAGTTCAATGTCAACGTGCTTGGCTACTTCCTGGCGATTCGCGAAGCACTCAAGGTGTTCAAGGATGGCGGCAGCATCATCAACATCAGCTCGATCCTGAGCACCGACCCGTACCTGGCGTCGAGCGTGTACGCTGCCACCAAGGGCGCCGTCGATACGCTGACGTTCGCGCTGGCGCGTGAACTGGGCCCGCGCGGCATCCGCGTCAATGCGATCCTGCCGGGCCACACGAACACGCCTGCCACTGCCGGCAACTTTGACGGTGATTTCGGCAAGATGCTGATTGCCGGGACGCCGCTCGGCCGCTTCGGCGAGCCGGAAGACATCGCGCCGGTGGCCGTGTTCCTGGCATCGAGCGACGCGCACTGGGTCACCGGCGAATCGCTGCGCGCCGCCGGCGGCGTGCGCGGTGTGGGCTACTAGGCCTGGGCGGGATGCCACGATGACCAGCCTCGTTCCCACCTCGCGACGGCGCACGCTGGCCTTGCTCACTGTCCTGGCGGCGCAATGCATGTTCGCGATGGACCTGCTGATCGTGGTGGTGGCCCTGCCGCGCATCGCGCATGACCTGGGTTTCAGCCCGGCCGGGCTGACGTGGGTGCTCAATGCCTTCGGGCTCGCGTTCGGCGGTTTGCTGCTGCTCGGCGGGCGCCTGGGCGACATGCTGGGCCAGGTGCGGGTCTTTCGCAGCGGGATCGCCTTGTTCGTCCTGGCTTCGCTCCTGGGCGGGCTGGCCACGACGCCCGGCATGCTGATCGCCGCCAGGGTACTGCAGGGGGCCGGCGCGGCGCTTGCGGGGCCGGGCGTGCTGGCGCTGGTGATGGCGATGGCGCGCAGTCCTGCCGAGCAGGCGCGCGGCATGTCGCTGTTCATCGCCGTCTCGTCCATCGGCGCCTCGGCCGGGCTGATGCTCGGCGGTGTGCTGACAGGCTTCCTGTCATGGCGCTGGTCGCTGCTGGTGAATGTGCCGGTGGGCCTGCTGGTGCTGGTCGCGATCGGTCGCCTGGTGCCCGAAACCACGGTCAGGCCGGCACGGCTCGACACCATCGGCGCATTGACTGCCACGCTGGGATCGGTGGCGCTGGTGTACGGCTTCATCAGCGCGGCCGAACATGGCTGGCGCGCCGGCGGCACGCTGCTGTCGTTCACGCTGGCGGCGCCGCTGTTCCTCCTGTTCGTGCGCACCGAGCGGCGCCACAGCCAACCTTTGCTCGACCTGCATCTGCTGCGTAACCGGCAGCGTCTCGGCGCCCTCACGGTAATGGCCGTGATCGTCGGCATGCACTTTGCGCTGCTGTTCATGCTGGTGCAGTACTTCGAGCGCGCACTGGGTTATTCGCCACTGCTCGCCGGGCTGGCATATCTGCCGCTCACCGCCACGGTCTGCGTGATCAGCCAGGCGGTGCCACGCCTGCTGGGCCGCTTCGGTGCGCGGGCCTTGCTGACGGCGGGCAGCGTCCTGGTGGCCGTGAGCCTCGGCGGGTTCGCGCTGCTGGGTGGGCATGACGGCTATCTGCCGGCGGTGCTGGCGCCGCTGCTGGTCCATGCCGTCGGCATTGCACTGGTGTTCGCGCCAGGCACCGTGGCCATCATGGAAGGTGTCCCGGCGTCGCATGCCGGCACGGCGTCCGGTTTGCTGCAGATGGATCAGCAGATTGGCGGCGCCCTGGGCATCGCGGTGATCGCGTCGATCAGGGCGCTTGGCACCGTGCCCGGGCACCCGATGTCGGGCCTGCCCATGGCGTTTGCCGGTGCAGCAGCACTGTCGCTTGTCGCAGCGCTGGTCGCCTGGATGGCGCTCGATGCACGGACGGCGATGACGCCGCTGGCCGCACATGTGGGCGAACAATAAAGTTCGACAAAAGCCCTGCTATAAGGCGAACGATTTCGACATGCTGGGCACGCAGATAAAGTTTGACACAAACCCAAGTCTAATCTCCGCAGACCTCAGGATTGCAATAATAAAGTTCGACACAACCTGCTGGTTCCTTCGCCCTATTCAACCGGCCGCTGTCGACCCGAAGCGGACGGTCGACAGCGTTACTTATTCGCTGATATCGTCTGTGGGGTAGTGTGACACGGCCAAAGCCAAATTGAGGTCAGCCATCCGTTGCAAGAACGCACTTGAAAAATTACTGGTTTGAATTACAAGTCCCGGTCGTGTTGCCACAGCAAAATCTAGGACGGCCCCTGTCGCCCCTGGGGCTGAGGTCAGCATGTAAATCTCGTCATAATTCTGTTTTAAGAACAATTCCACTTCTGCTATTACGCACAGGAAATCCTCAACATCGGCATGGCTCGCTACGAAATTGGCACCGGAGTTCGAGTGAAATCGACCCTTCGAAATTCGTTCTTGCCCCGTTTTCCAAATGGCGACTGCGATCAAACTCACGCTTGAAAGAAGCGCATCGATATCAAGGTGCTCACCGTAAACCCTCAAAACGCAACCCATTATTGTCCATTCTCAAATGACTGCTTTTGGCCGACAGCAGACGTTGGTTAGCCGATCAGTCTACCGGAACGGTTGCTATTTGAGAAAAGTCTTGCGAGGTCGGCCAAGGCGATCGTGACGCCTGCTAACGACCCAAAGCGGACTTAGCTCAACATGGCGCAACAAAGCTGCTGCCACTGTGGAGATTCTTCAAAAATACATCTCGATGTTCGAAAAACCGTAAATTTTTCATCGTAGAGATACCTCCACAGCTGGCACACGTGTCCGACTTCAATTCAGTGAATGTGTTTTCCTTACTTATCGCGCCGCATACTTCGCAATGCCAGATCCACGGAAATCTTTCGGGAAGAGATATGCTGCAGAGGGAGACGAATTGATGAGCGACTATTCGTATGCAGGCTTCAGGGTCGCTTAGATTAAGGGTCGAGTAAAAGTGGACGGATGTTGTTTTGACTGTCGTACGGTGAAGATCATCTACGAGATCAATCCAAATCCAGTGGATATAAGGCTCGTTATGATCGTCAGCTATTGCTAGCATTTCGGTCACGCACTCCCACGGCAGAAGGCTACCTTGAAGCATGTTTTCGCAAATGCTACTCGAGTACGCACATAAAGCCGTGTACCAGTCGTTCGGCAGTTCCAGCCCTAGTTCGCTTATGCATGACTGAAACAGCCGTTCAACTTCGTCTGGATCGACCGGAACATCCGAACTGCATGCCGCAAGTTGCCAGATGCTCGGGGCCTCACAACCGTCTTCAAGCAGTTCATTTGCCCACTCGATATAGTCTTGCGCTTTGATCCAAGACTCATTGATTCTCTTGAAAACCAATTCTGCAAAATCCACATTCTTCCTTTAAAAGGTCTCAATCCCAAAATCGACGCTACGACCGCTTCTGGCCGATATCAGCCGTTCGCGTCAGCTTAGCAGGTTGCCCGACTGGAAAATTCACGGGTTTTCTCGGCACGTAGCTGTCGACCCAAAGCGGACGGTCTCAACGCGGTAGGCCTGATGGCCAAGGCTTGCTGTCTTCGCGCGGTGGTGGGCCGAAAAGTTCGACTTCCCAACCTTCGAACGGCGGACTGACCACGTATGTCCGATCGCAGTAGCTGCGGATGTATTGCGCTGCCCGATACTCAGCGTACTTTGCATTGGTTGGCATTCCGTCCTCGGAGAACTCGATGACGTTTGCAAAGATCGCATAGGCCTGTTCCGTCAAGCTTGGCGATAAAAGCATTTCTGGGCGATAGTCGATCCCCTTAAGTAAAGGGTGACCGACAGTGCCATTTGCGATCCAGAAGCTGAACGTCCGCAGTGCGCCTGAGAAGTCTTGGCTCAATTTTCTTGGATAGCTAGACGGCCGATCTATCGGCTTCGATTTGTCAAAGAATCCCATGCTTTACTCCTATGACAGCCATGTCCGCTCCTGGACGGTCTAGTCCGATCGGCTCAGCATAGCATTTTGCCAAAGTGGAAAAGTCACGAATGATCATGACCGGCAGGAGCTGACCCATAACGGACATCACAGCTACGATTTTGAGCGAGACATAACTCCAGGATATCTAGGCTGGGCTTTGCCCGTACACGAGTTTGCCATCGCGGTAAATCTTGGCATCAAGATAAGGATAGAGATGATGACTGCAATGCTCAGTAAAGACAGCTATGGCCCGCTTGGATTCGCTAACAATAAAAATCGCGTACCAGAATTCTACACATGATTGATCCATGAATTCGATCCTGACCGTCCCTGGCGGCATCAGCGCTTCGCGAAGATGTTTCATGGATATACAATTTGCAAGGTCTGGTCCTGGCTGAAAGCGGAAGTTGTCAGAGCATGTCCGACTTTATCGTTCCTTCAAAGCACACCGAGCATGGCGCTGATGCTGCCCTCCGCACAGCGTCAGCGCCACGTTCGATGCCGTGCTATGCACGCCGGGTAATTTGTGCGAAGCATACCGATTGGTTTGACGCACGTAGCAAATCAGACTATATTTTTTAAAGCACATTGGAAACCTTTCCAAATCCGTATTTGGCAGCAAAACCATTCGAGACCAACGCAAAGTTGGCGGCGTGTGGCACGGCAATCCGGCACGGCCACATTTTCTTGTCGTGAGAAAAGAGGAGTCAACGTGAGTCACCTACACCAGCAACACCGCTCCAAATGGAAGCCTTTCCAGCTGCTTGCCGCCGGCCTTGCGCTGGCGTGGAGCGCGCAAGCCACCGCCAGCGTCACCAACCCGGTCATCGGCCAGCTGCTGTGGTCCGAAGAATTCAACGGCGCCAGCGTGAATACCGGCGTCTGGAACCTGCAGGACGGGAACGGTTGCCAGATCGGCCTGTGCGGTTACGGCAACGCCGAACTGCAGACCTACAGCCCTAACAACGCCAGCATTGCCAACGTGCCGTTCGAATCGGGCACGCGCGCGCTGGCGATCCAGGCGCGCAGCCAGACCGTGGGCAGCAATCTGTTCACGTCGGCGCGGCTCGATACCCGCAACAAGGTGCAGGTGCAGTACGGGATGATCGAGGTGCGCATGGCCACGCCGAACCTGGGCACCGGCCTGTGGCCGGCCGCCTGGATGCTGGGCGTGAGTCCCCAGACCTGGCCGCGCAACGGCGAGATCGATATCATGGAGATGGGGCACAAGGCCGCGGTGCGGGCCGAGGGCGGGGCGCCGTCGTCCAACCATTTCGTCGGCGCGAACGTGATCACCTGGCAGCAGGCCGCCTGCGTGCCCGGCAACGAGAGCTGCGCCGCATCGACCGCGTGGCAGACCGATAACTGGCACGTGTCGGCCACGTCGCTGGCGAACCGCTTCGTCACCTACCGCTTCTACTGGACCGAGAGCCAGATGCGCTTCTCGGTCGTCGACAATGGCGTCGAGCACAATCTGTACAACGCGCCGCTGGCGGTCAATTCGAGCGCGCTGCAGGCGCCGTTCTACCTGTTGCTGAACATGGCCGTGGGGGGCAACTTCACCGATGCTGCCAATGCCAGCCAGGTCACGGCGCCGCTGCCGGGCACGATGTATGTCGACTATGTGCGCGTGTACCAGCTCGATGGCAAGGGGCAGGTCAAGCTGGGCGACCAGACCGCGCCTGAAGTCGCGGGCAAGTTCGGCGTGTTCACCGACAACACGGCGGTCGACGCCAAGCTGGTGCCTGGCTCGAGCGCCGACATCTATCTGTGGAATACCGCGTCTACCGGCGCCGGCAACACTGCGCCATATGAAGGCAGCAACGTCATCGCCTGGAACTACACCTCGCCGGGCCAGTGGTTCGGCGGCGGCATCCAGGCGCGTCAGGCGCGCAACCTGAGTGCGTACCGGGCCAATGGCGTCGTCAACTTCCGCATCAAGATTCCGGCGAACGTGGGCTTCCGGATTGGCGTGGGCGACACCTACACCAACCAGAACTGGGTCAACTTCCCGGCCAACACCACCGCGTATGGCCTGGTGCGCAACGGGCAATGGGCGCAAGCCTCGATCCCCGTCTCGACGCTGCTCGGCCCCCTGGTGGCGGCGCAGTCCATCTTCGATGTCTTCATGATCTCGAGTATCGACGGCAGCCTGCCGGCGTCCAGTTTCCAGTTCGCGATCGACGATATCGTGTGGAAGGCCGGCGGCAATGTGGCCACCAGGATGCTGACGCAAGTCGCGACGACGTCGGCAAGCCAGGCGGGGCCCGCGACGCTGGAATTTCGCACCATGACCAAAGGCTGGGCCGATGTGCATTACACCGTCAATGGCGGCGCGCAGGAAAACGTGCGCATGTTGCTGCGCAGCGGCGTGAATACCTTCACGGCCGGTGGACTCAAGGCGGGCGATGTCGTTCGCTATACCTTCACGTACTGGGACACCGCGCGTAACTTTGCAGTCGACACGGTGCCACAGACGTTCACCATGAAATAAACCTTGCCGGTCAGGCCGCCTGGCGGACGGTCACCTGCAAGCGATACGTGCGGCCCGCGTCGATGTTGTCGATGCGGGCCGCAGCCAGTTCAATACCGTCGCAGACCACCACCGTGCGCTCGACTGCGCCGCGCCGGATATCCACCTCGAACGTCGCGCCGCGGAAGCGCCGCGTGACCGTCATGCCGGGCCAGCCGGACGGCAGTTGCGGATTGACCGTCAAGCCATTCGCATCACCCTTCAGGCCACACAGGCCTTCGATCAGGCAGCGATAGACCCAGGCCACGGTGCCCGTGTTGAACAACTGGCTCGAGCGCCCGGCGGTGCGCGGGTACTCGTGGTACGCGCCGCGGTAGTAGTTGGGGATGAAGACGGGCAGCTGGCCGCGCTGCAGGTAGTCGGCCAGGTCCGGCCCGGGAATCATCTTGCGCAGCGCGTCGAAGGCGCGATCGGCCTCGCCAATCGTGTACAGGCTGAAGATGTAAAACACGGCCGCGTGGTTGTAGACGGCGCCATTCTCGGCCGAGCCGGGATGCTTTTGCGTGACGCGCCCGATGTCTTCGCGCATGGCGCTATAGGGCGGGGCGAACATCTGCACGCCGTAGGGCGTCTTCAATTGCGCGTCGATCTCCGGCAGCATCTGCGCGCGCTGTGCATCGTTTGCGGCGCCCGACAGGAATGCCCAGCTTTGCGGATTCAGGTAGATGCGGCCTTCGGTATCGGCGGCCACGCCGAACTTGACGTCGTCGTCGGTGATGCCGCGCGCGAACCAGCTGCCATCCCACAGGTGCGCGTTGGCCGAGGCGTTCATGGCCGCTGCGCCATCGCGGTAGCGCGCCTGCATCGCCTCGTCGCCGCGCGCGGCGCAGACGTCGGCCCACAGGTTCAGCGCGTAGGCGGCTGCCACGGTCAGCCAGCCCGAGACGCCGCGGCCCTTGTAGCCGACCATGTTCATCGGATCACACCAGTCGCCCTGTTCGATGTAGGAGAGGCCGCGCGCATCACGCCGTTGCAGGAGCCAGTCCATCGCCAGGCAGATGCGCTCGAATGCGGATTTGATGTCGCCACCGTGCGCGGTGACCGGCACGTCGAGGATCGCTGCATCGCCCGTTTCGTCGAGATAGGCTTGCAGGCAGACCGGCAGCCAGACGCAGTGGTCGGTATGCGGAATCTGGTTGATGTATTTGAGTTCGGCGCCTTCGAACAGCAGGATCCCGTCCGGCATGGCGCCATTCGCTTCCTGCTGGCTGAGTGCATGCAAAAAGGCGGCGCGGGCAGCGGCCGGCTTGACGAACACCATGCCCATATTGTCCTGCAGGTAGTTGCGGGTCTGCGGGTCGGTGCTGAGGCGATTGACGTCGCCGTGGTAATACACCTGGCGCGCCAGCCACGTGTTGACGAAATTATCCAGCTCGGGGTCGGGCGTGGCGATCTGCAGCACGCCGTCGCCCTCGGCGATGTAGGCGGCGTAGTCGCGCGCGGCAGCGGCAAAGCCTTCTTCGCTCAGGTAGCGCTGGCGCAGCAGCGCAATCTCGGCATCGTCGAACGCAGGGCCGAACAGCAGGCGGCGGGTGGCGGCTTCGCCCGGCGCCAGGGCCAGGCGGTACTGGACGACGGCGGCTGGCGTTTCGTAGCGCGCGTCGCCGCAGGGCAGCAGCGCGGGCGCCAGCGTCGATGGCGCATGCAGGCCGCCTTCGCCTTCGAACACCTTTTGCCCGGTTTCCCAGGCGTCGGGCGCTTGCTCGCACAGCAGCACCGTGCGGTCTTTCAGCAGGCGGTTCTTGAAGAAATCATCCAGCTTCTGGTACGGCGTGATGCAGGTTGCGACGATGCCGCCCAGGTCGTGCCGGTACTCGGCCGACTGGTTCATCCACGACATGTAGCCGACCGTGAAGTACGGGTAGATGCTGATGCGGCGCGGGCGCGCCGACAGATTGGTGACGGCCACCGTCCACAGTTCGGCCACGTCGTCGACCGGCAGCGCGAGCGTCAGGTCGATGCGGATGCCCAGCTTTTCGATCGTCCATTGCAGGTCGGTGCGCCCGACCGAGAACGCATAGCGATCAAGGCCGCCGCGCACCGGTTCGTACGGCGCCGAAAACAGCTCGCCCGTGTCTTCGTCCTTCACGTACACGAAGCGGCCCGGATGGTGGGCATAGTAATTCTGCTCCGGCTGCATGAACGATTTGGCTTCCATGTTCGGGCCGTGCGAGTACTTGCCGGGTTCGGGCTGCATGAACTGCGCGGTGGCGTAGCCGCGGCAGGTCGTCTGGATCATCATCCTGCGGTTCCACAGGAAGCCGCCTGCCTGCGGCATGGCGGTCGGGCTGGTGAGCACGTAGCGGTCGTCTTGCGGGTACAGCATCGGGGCAATCTCCGTTGGATTCATGGCGCCGCCTTGCGCGCGGCCAGTTCGGCGCCCATGCGCGCCAGCGCTTTGGCGTCGAGGTTATACAAGCACATCACCAGCACGGCCACCAGCGCGAAGGCGGCCGGCACGAACGACATCAGCCAGACGATGCCGGCCTGCGAGCCGACGGTCTGCGCCGCGTTGGGCACGTAGCCGAGCCACGTAAAGACGGCGCCGATGACGCTGACCGCCACCGCCGTGCCGAGCTTTTGCGAGAAGGTCGCGGCGGCGAACGTCATCGCGGTGGCGCGCCGGCCGGTGCGCCATTCGTTGTAGTCGGCGGTGTCGGCATACATCGAGAACGCCAGCGGCGACTTGGGCCCGAGCACCAGACCCAGGCCGGCCTGCAGCACGAACATCAGGTCGATCCGGTCGGCCGGGATCAGAAAGAACAGCGATGACAGCACGGCGGTGCAGCTCATCAAGAGGATCATCAGCAGCTTCTTGTCGATGAAGCGCGTGAGCAGCGGCGTGCAGGCCGCGCCGACGGCGGCAAACACCATATAGGTCGGCACGAAGGTCGCCATCAGCTCCGGGCGGCCGACGACGTACTTGAAGTAGTAGGCCGAGGTCGTGGTGCGCAGCGTGATCGTCACCATGATCACCAGGGCCAGCACGAACAGCACGACCCAGGGCCGGTTGGACGCCAGATCGCGGATGTCGCGCCACACGTCGCTCTTCTGGCCGGGCGGGGGCAGCACGCGTTCGCGGGTATTGAGGAAGGTGATGAGGAACATGACCGATGCCGCCACGCTCCACGCAAGCATCGTCAGTTGCCAGCCGCGCACATCGTCACCGGCGCCGAGCCACGCCACCATCGCCGGCGTGGCCGCTGTGACGAGCGTGCTGCCGGCAAAAGCGAAGATGAAGCGCAGGCCGTTGATCGTCGAGCGTTCCTGCGGGTCGTTCGAGATCACGCCTGAGAGCGCGTTGTAGGGGATGTTCACGCAGGTGTAGCAGACCATCATCGCGAGGTAGCTGCCGTAGGCCCACAGCAGCTTGCCGTTGGCGTCCAGGTCGGGCGTCGTGTAGGTGAGTACGGCGGCCGCGCCAAGGGGGATCGACATCCAGATCAGGTAGGGGCGGAACTTGCCGAAGCGGGTATTGGTGCGGTCGGCAAAGGCGCCGATCACGGGGTCGGTGAAGGCGTTGATCAGCTTGATCGAGGCGAGCAGGGTGGCTGCCTGCGCCGCCGAGATGCCGAACGTGTCGGTGTAGAAGATCAGCAGGAAGGTGGCGATATTGGCCCAATAAAAATTGAAGCCCATGTCGGCCACGCCATAGCTGATCTTTTCTCGCCAGCCGAGGTTGCCGCCCGTCGCCACAGGTGTCTCAGGCCCGCGCTTGAACATTGATTGTCTCCAGATATTTTTATAGTGATGCCAGCATTGGGTGATAACGCTAACATCGGACAAGTATGGCGCTGCCGGGATGGCGTGTCAACACACGCAGCGTGCCGGCGCGCCGTACTGAAATATGGTGGTTTTGATCATTGCTCTACACTGCCGGGGCAGCTTGCCATGACACGTTTTGAATAGAGGAGTTGATTACCACCATGATCCTGCCGGCCCGCATGCAATTCTTGATGAACCGTCTGCGCGAGCGCCTGTGGGTCAAGCCCATGATCGCCTGCGTTTTATCCGTTGCTGGCGTGGCGCTGGCGCACCTGGTCGACAGCATCCCGATCGACTGGAAGGTGCCGGAAATTGCGCAAGGCTCGATCGTCGACCTGCTCAAGGTGATCGCCGCGAGCATGCTGGGCGTCGCGACGTTTGCCGTTGCCTCGATGGTGGCTGCGTATGCGTCGACCGGGCAGTCGGCCACCGAGCGCGCATTTCCGCTCGTGATTGCCGATGACGTCTCGCAGAACGCGCTGTCGATCTTTGTCGGCGCCTTCATCTTCGCCATCATCGGCCTGAGCGCGACCACCAACGATTACTTTGGCAAGCCAGGCCGCTTTACCCTGTTCGTGCTGACCCTGCTCACACTGGTGATCGTCGTGCTCGTGTTCGTGCGCTGGGTCGACAGTATTGCCCGCCTTGGGCGCCTGGGAGCGGTGATTGCCCGGGTCGAACGCGCGGCTGCCGAAGCGATGGCGCGCCGCACCCGGATGCCCTGCATGGGCGGCATGGTGGCCTTCGGGCCGCCGGCGGGCCTGGCTTTTCACAGCCAGGCGAGTGGCTATCTGCAGCGGGTGGACATGGATGCCCTGCAGCGCATCGCCGCCGAGCGCAAGCTGCGCATCACGCTGGCGGTTGCGCCAGGCGCGCTGATTGTCTGCTCGCGTCCGATCGGGTACGTGCTGCCCGATGGCGAAGACGCCGGCACGATCGAACCGGACCTGATCGCCAAGGCATTTACCATCGGACCACTGCGCCAGTTCGACGAAGACCCGGGCTTCGGGCTGGTCGTGCTGACCGAAATCGGCAGCCGCGCGCTGTCCCCCGGCATCAACGATCCGGGCACGGCCATCGTCGTGCTCAATGCGGTCTACCGGATCTTCAATGCGTGGACCCATCCGGATTTCAGCGTCGAGCCGGACCATGACCGCGTCGAGGTGCCGCCGCTGTCGCTGGACGACATGTTCAACGATATCTTCCCGCCACTGGCCCGCGATGGCGCCGGGGTGCTGGAAATCGCGCTGCACCTGCAGTGGGTGTGCGGCGAGCTGGGGCGCTGCGGCGATCCGCACCTGCTCACCGTGGCGCAGCGCCAGGCCGGCGAGGCCCTGGCACGGTCTGCAGCAGCCCTCGACTTCGCGCCCGACCTGGCGCAACTGCGCCGGCGGCATGCTGACTACTGGGAGCCGGGTGGTGCGCAGCATGCAGCTCACCATACCGAATTCGCGCGGTATGACAACGCGGCCAAAAATGCCTGACCGCGTTGTCACGACTGGCATGCAGGCGGGGCCTGCTCCTGTCAGTGCGCGGTAGCGGGTGCGGCCGCAGCCGATGCCACCGGCGCCGCTGCGCGTCTGGTCGTTTTATCGTCACGCAGTTCCTCGGGATCGCGCAGCGGAATCATCAGGAATGCACTGAGGGCGTACAGGCCGGCAAAGATCCAGATGATGCCAGCCACGCCGAGCGATGCGCTGAAGATGGCGACAATGGCCGGCCCGACCCAGGTCGATGCACCCGCGCCCAGGCTCAGTACCGACAGTGCGGCGGCGCGGTTTTTTGGCACCAGCAGCGGCATCAGTGCCGACAGGGGCACGAAGCCGCCCAGCGTCATGCCGTACATCGCGCCGAACAGCGCAGCGATGTAGAAGTTACCGATGAACAACTGCGGCATGTAGAAGAACAGCGGCGTCGTAATCGCGCTGCCGACGGCGCCCATCCAGATCACGGTGTTCCGCAGGCCGAAGCGGGTGGCCAGGCGGCTCGAGATGATGTTGCCGGCAATATTGGCGACAAAAATCACCGTCACCAGGCGCAGCCACTGCTCCAGCGTGAAGCCGATCACGTCCATGAAGAAGCCCGGCAGCACGATGAAAAAGCCGAACATCGACGCCGTGTTGATGGTACGCACCACGCCGCTGAGCGAGGTCTTCGGCTCTTCCCACATGATCGAGACGCTGCCCATCAGTGACGTCAACGGCTTTTCACCGACCGGCGCCAGGCGCCTGGTGCCAGCGGCATCTTTCACGCACAGCAGGGCCAGCGCGGCGCCGGCAATCACCAGGATCAGCGAGAGCCAGAACGTGGCCAGCGCGCCGATCAGCGGTACCGAGAAGCTTGCCACCAGCGCGCCGAGGGTCGGCAGGCCGGCCGCATACGCCACCCAGAACCAGCCCATCGCCAGGCCCAGTTTCTTGGCCGGCGTGGCGGCGACGATCCGGACCAGGAAGCCGTAGGCAAACAGCGGGTAGCCGAAGCCGCGCAGCGCATAGCCGGCCAACATCATCGGGTAACTCATCTGTCCGACGCCGAACGTCAGGAACACCACCTGGAACACGACCCAGATACCGGCGCCGATCAGCATGACTTTCTTCGGTCCCCAGATATTCGACAGCGCACCGGCACACCAGGAACCGATCGCGACCGTCACGCCATACACGGTGAACAGGACGGCGATATCGGCTTCGACCATGTTCTTCTGGGCCAGATAGGGCGCCAGGTAGCCGAGCTCGACGCCATCGCCGATCATGAAGACCAGCAGGCCGACGAAGCCCCACAGTAGTGAACGCGGAATCCCGAGCTTCTCGCACAGCCTGTCGAGGATGCCTGGTTGGGAAGCGGGAAGATGTGGCGATGCCGTTGGCATGCGGTTTATTGTTGGAGACAAATTAGTACCTGCAAAATCGTGGCGTTCGTGAACGCGATGGGCGACCCGGAAGGGGCGAAATGCGCGCTGTGGGGGCGCGAAGTAGGGCAGTTCCGGAGAGGAACTCAGGGCAAGGATGCCCGTGACATGCCGTGGGAACGGCAAGCAACGACACGTGACCGCGCCATTGCGTGAGACCGGAGTTGATCTTTCCAAATAGTATCACATTTGCACAAATGTGTTAACTTGTTAGTGAATTTCGTGCGGATGTGCGACGTTGCTGAAAGATGCAACCAAAAAGTAAAAAACCGCCGTGCCCGGAGCGGGGACGGCGGTTTTGGTTGGCAGTGGTGGGAAGCTTAAAACTCTTCCCACTCCGCTTCGTTCATCTTGGTGGCGGCGACCGGTTTGCTGGCCGGCTTCGTAGCCGGCTTGCTGGCTGGCTTCGCTGCCTGCTTTTCTGCCGGTTTGCTCACGGGCTCTTCGGCAGCCGTATCAGCAGGCGTGACAGCAGGCTTGGCCTGTGCACGCGGCGCCGGCTTGCTCAGCGCCGGGCGTGCCGGTGGCGGGCGTTTGACGGGCGCGCTCGCCACGGCCGGCGTCGTGTGCGCAGCATCGAGCTTGAACACGTCGACTACCTGCGCCAGGCGCTTGGCCTGATCCTGGAGCGACGCCGTGGCAGCGGTGGCTTCCTCGACCAGTGCGGCATTCTGCTGGGTCGCGTTGTCCATCTGGCCCATGGCCTGGTTGACCTGGTCGATGCCGGTGATCTGCTCCTGGCTGGCCGACGAGATCTCGCCCATGATGTCGGTCACGCGGCGGATCGAGTCCACCACTTCGCGCATCGTCGCGCCGGTCTGGTCGACCAGCTTGGTGCCGGTGTCGACTTTCTCGACCGAGTCGCCGATCAGGCCCTTGATTTCCTTGGCCGCCGCCGCCGAACGCTGCGCCAGCGTGCGCACTTCGGATGCGACGACGGCAAAGCCGCGGCCCTGCTCGCCAGCGCGTGCTGCTTCGACAGCAGCATTCAGCGCCAGGATGTTGGTCTGGAACGCGATGCCATCGATGACGCTGATGATGTCGACGATCTTGCGCGACGACTCGTTGATCGAGCCCATCGTGGCGACGACCTGGTCGACCGAGGCGCCGGCCTGCGTCGCCACGCTCGAGGCGGCAATGGCGAGCTGGTTGGCCTGGCGCGCATTGTCGGCGTTCTGGCGCACGGTGCCCGTCAGTTCTTCCATCGAGGCGGCGGTTTCTTCCAGCGCTGCGGCCTGCTGTTCGGTGCGGCTCGACAGGTCGAAACTGCCGGCGGCGATTTCGCCCGAGGCGCCGCTGATGGTCTGGGTACCGGTGCGTACTTCGTCGACGATCTTCGCCAGGCTGTCGTTCATATGGCCCAGCGCGCGCAGAAGGGCGCCGGTTTCATCGTTGGCGCTGCTGTCGATGCGCACGGTCAGGTCGCCAGCGGCGACTTGTTCGGCAGCCTGCACGGCGCGGCGCAGCGGCCCGGTGATCGAGCGGGTCAGCAGCCAGGCAAAGACGCCGCCCAGCAGCAGGGCGCCGGCAGCCAGCGAACCGATGACGACCTTGCCCCGTGCGGCAGTGCCGGCGATCATTGCCGCGCTGTCGCTGATGTGCTGTTGCTGCAGCTTGACCAGATCGTGGACGCGCTCTTCGTAGGCCTTGGCGGCCGGTGTGAATTGCTGGGTCAGGATCTGTTCTGCCAGTTCGGCATTGCCATCGGCCTTGGCCTTGACGGCGCCATCGCGCGCCTTGCTGTAGGCGGCGCGGTGTTCCATCACCGATTTGAACAGGGCCGTTTCCTCGTCACCGCTGATCAACGGTTCGATCTTCTTGACCAGATCGGCCGACAGCTTGCCGGTGGCGGCCGCGTCTTCCTTGAAGTAGGCGGTCAGCGAGCCGTCGCTGCTCTTGACGATGGCGGCGGTGCGGCGTACGGCGGCGAAAATTTGTGTGTACCACTCGGCGATCATGCGTTCTTTCGCCAGCGGCTCGGCCAGGATGACCTGCGTTTCTTGCGCGACCTGATTCAGGCGCCAGACGCCGACGGTCGCGATGATGACCGTCATCATGAGGGTGAGCGCGAATCCTGCGGCCAGTCGCGTTCCGATATTGAGTTTGATAAAGTTGCCCATGTTTGATCTGCGTGAGGTGTGGGAGTGCGGCGTGGCCCAGTATCGGAAACAGTGTTCTGCCGACGGTCTTGACCGGTGTTGTAATTTGCCTAAAAATGAAAGTTACCAGTAAGGATTATTGCTCAGACGAAATATAATTGCACCCATAAAGCGAGATAATTGGTGGTTTTGTGAACGGCCAGCGACACCAGGACCAAGGAGTTAACGTCTTGATATGAGGCGATATTTGCCGCTATAAGGTATAATTTCTATTTCCCGCGTGTGCCGTTCGGCACCATCAGCACAATGACCAAATTCGTATTCGTCACTGGCGGCGTCGTCTCTTCCCTGGGCAAAGGGATTGCAGCCGCCTCCCTCGCCGCAATCCTCGAGAGCCGCGGTCTCAAAGTCACCATGCTCAAGCTCGATCCGTACATCAACGTCGATCCGGGCACCATGAGTCCAACCCAGCACGGCGAAGTGTTCGTCACCGACGACGGCGCCGAGACTGACCTCGACCTTGGCCACTACGAGCGTTTCATCAGCACCCGCATGAAAAAGGTGAATAATTTCACCACGGGCCAGATCTATGAATCGGTGATCCGCAAGGAGCGTCGTGGCGAATACCTCGGCAAGACCGTGCAGGTGATCCCGCACATCACCAACGAGATCCAGGATTACATCCGCCGCGGCGCCGAAGGCGTCGACGTGGCGCTGGTCGAAATCGGCGGCACCGTCGGCGACATCGAGTCGCTGCCGTTCCTCGAAGCGGCGCGCCAGCTGTCGCTGCGTTCGGGCCGCAAGGGCGCCGCATTCGTGCACCTGACGCTCGTGCCGTTCATCGCCTCGGCTGGCGAACTCAAGACCAAGCCGACCCAGCACAGCGTGCAGAAGCTGCGCGAAATCGGCATCTCGCCCAACGCGCTGCTGTGCCGCGCCGACCGCCCGATTCCCGACGACGAGCGCGCCAAGATTTCGCTGTTCGCCAACGTCGAAGAGCAGGCCGTCATTTCGGTGTGGGACGTCGACACCATCTACAAGGTGCCGCAAGTGCTGTGCGACCAGGGCCTGGATGACATCATCCTCGAAGCGCTCGGCCTCGAAGCACCAAAAGCCGACCTGTCGATGTGGACCAAGCTGATCCACACGCTCGAGAATCCGAAGCACGAAGTCACGATCGGCATGGTCGGCAAGTACGTCGACCTGATCGAGTCGTACAAGTCGCTGACCGAAGCGCTGCGCCACGCCGGCATCCATACCGAAAGCCGCGTCAACATCGAGTACCTCGATTCCGAAGAAATCGAAACCCGTGGCTGCGACCACCTGGCCAAGTACGATGCGATCCTGGTGCCGGGCGGCTTTGGCAAGCGCGGCGTCGAAGGCAAGATCGCTGCTGCCCGCTATGCCCGCGAAAACAAGATCCCGTACCTGGGCATCTGTCTGGGCATGCAGGTCGCGCTGATCGAGTACGCACGCAATATGGCGGGCCTGGCCAACGCCAACTCGACCGAGTTCGATCCTGAGACCGACCAGCCGGTCGTGGCCCTGATCACCGAGTGGCAGAACCACGACGGCAAGGTCGAAAAGCGCGACACCAACTCGAACCTGGGCGGCACGATGCGCCTGGGCGCGCAGACCTGCGCCGTCAACCCGGGCACGCTGGCCGCTGAAATCTACGGCAACGTCGTCACCGAGCGTCACCGTCACCGCTACGAAGGCAACAACCACTACCTGCCAAAGGTCGAGGCTGCCGGCCTGACCGTGTCGGCGCGTACGCCGAACGAAGACCTGTGCGAAATCATGGAGCTGCCACGCACCGGCGCGAACTCGCACCCTTGGTATATGGGCGTGCAGTTCCACCCCGAGTTCAAGTCGACGCCGCGCAACGGCCACCCGCTGTTCACGTCGTTCATCAAGGCCGCCCTGGCGCACCAGGCATCGAACACCAATCCTGCCGCCAACGTTGAACTGGCCGCACCAGCACTCCAAGGAGACGCAGCATGAAACTCGCCGGATTCGACGTCGGCCTCGAGCACCCGATCTTTTTGATCGCCGGCACCTGCGTGATCGAATCGCGCCAGATGGCGATGGACACGGCGGGAACGCTCAAGGAAATCACCGCAGCACTGGGTATTCCGTTCATCTACAAATCGTCGTTCGACAAGGCCAATCGCTCGTCGGGTAAATCGTTCCGCGGCCCTGGCATCGAGAAGGGTCTCGAGATCCTGGCCGATGTGCGCCGCGAAATCGGCGTGCCGGTGCTGACCGACGTGCATGATGCCGAGATGATCCCGCATGTCGCGAGCATCGTCGACGTGCTGCAAACGCCGGCGTTCCTGTGCCGCCAGACCGATTTCATCAACGCCTGCGCGCGTTCGGGCAAGCCGGTCAATATCAAGAAGGGCCAGTTCCTGGCCCCGGGCGACATGAAGAACGTCATCGACAAGGCTAGAGCCGCTGCGCGCGACGCCGGCCTCGAAGAAGATAACTTCATGGCCTGCGAGCGCGGCGCCTCGTTCGGCTACAACAACCTGGTGTCGGACATGCGTGGCCTGGCCATCATGCGCGAATCGAATTGCCCGGTGGTATTCGATGCGACCCACTCGGTGCAGCTGCCGGGCGGGCAGGGCACGTCGTCGGGCGGCCAGCGCGAGCACATCCCCGTGCTGTCGCGCGCCGCCGTGGCGTCGGGTATTGCCGGCCTGTTCATGGAAACGCACCCGGACCCGGCCAATGCGATGTCGGATGGTCCGAATGCGGTGCCGCTTGCGCGCATGAAAGAGCTCCTGACGACCCTGGTCGAGATCGACCGCGTCGTCAAGAAGTCGCCGTTCCTGGAATTCGACTTCAAGTAAACGTTCAGGTTTGGATGCACCGTGTTGCGGGTATCCCGAAGGGGCCCGGAGCACGGTGGTCCCCCCAAGATTACCTACCTTCTGGAGACTGAGAAACATGAGTGCTATCGTTGATATCATCGGCCGCGAAATCCTGGATTCGCGCGGTAACCCTACCGTCGAATGTGACGTCCTGCTCGAATCGGGCGTGATGGGCCGCGCGGCAGTGCCGTCGGGCGCATCGACCGGCTCGCGCGAAGCGATCGAACTGCGTGACGGCGATCCGAAGCGCTACTTCGGCAAAGGCGTGCTGCAAGCCTGCGAAAATATCAACACCGAGATCTCCGAAGCGATCATGGGCCTGGACGCGAACGAGCAAGCGTTCCTGGACCGCACCCTGATCGATCTCGACGGCACCGAAAACAAGAGCCGCCTGGGCGCCAACGCCATGCTGGCCGTGTCGATGGCCGTGGCCAAGGCTGCTGCCGAAGAAGCGGGCCTGCCGCTGTACCGCTACTTCGGCGGTTCGGGCGCGATGCAGATGCCGGTGCCGATGATGAACGTCATCAACGGCGGCGCGCACGCCGACAACAACCTGGATATCCAGGAGTTCATGATCATCCCGGTGGGCGCCCCGTCGTTCAAGGAAGCCATCCGCTACGGCGCCGAGGTGTTCCACACGCTCAAGAAAATCCTGCATGCACGCGGCCTGAACACGGCAGTCGGCGACGAAGGCGGTTTCGCCCCGTCGGTGGCCAACCATGAAGAAGCCATCAAGCTGATCATGGAAGCGATCGAGCAGGCCGGCTACGTCGCTGGCCAGGACATCGCGCTGGGCCTCGATTGCGCTGCCAGCGAATTCTACAAGGATGGCCGTTACGTGCTCGAAGGCGAAGGCGGCCTGAGCCTGTCGGCAGCCGACTTCACCAACATGCTCGCGACCTGGTGCGACAAGTACCCGATCATCTCGATCGAAGACGCGATGCACGAAGGCGACTGGGAAGGCTGGGCCACCCTGACCGCCGCACTGGGCAAGAAGGTCCAGCTGGTGGGCGACGACCTGTTCGTCACCAACACCAAGATCCTGAAAGAGGGCATCCAGAAGGGCATCGCCAACTCGATCCTCATCAAGATCAACCAGATCGGCACCCTGACCGAAACGTTCGCCGCCATCGAGATGGCCAAGCGCGCCGGCTACACCGCCGTGATCTCGCACCGCTCGGGTGAAACCGAAGATTCGACCATCGCCGATATCGCCGTGGGCCTGAATGCGCTGCAGATCAAGACCGGTTCGCTGTCGCGTTCGGACCGCATGGCCAAGTACAACCAGTTGCTGCGCATCGAGGAAGACCTGGGCGACATCGCCAGCTACCCGGGCCGTGACGCGTTCTACAACCTGAAGTAATCCCCTGGGGCCGGCGCGCGGGATGGGACCATCCCACCCGCGCGCCGGCTTTTTCATCTCCTTCGTTTTTCACCATGCGCCTGATCACGATTGCCCTGGCTGCGCTGCTCGTGCTGATCCAGTATCCCCTCTGGCTTGGCAAGGGCGGCTGGCTGTCCGTGGCCGACATGCAGAACCAGGTCGAAACCACGCGCATCAAGACCGAGCAGCTCGCCGCGCGCAACAGCAAGCTCGACTCTGAAGTCGATGACCTGACCGAAGGCACGGGCGCGGTCGAAGAGCGTGCGCGCTACGACCTGGGCATGATCAAGCAGAACGAGATTTTCGTGCAGGTGCTGCGCAAGAATGAAACCCCGGTCGAATCGATGACCGTGCCGCCACCACCGCCACCGCCGAGACCTGGCGCCAAGCCAACCGGCGCTGCCGCACACTGAACCTATCATCATGACCGAAGAAAACACCCCGATCGATCCCGCCAGCCTCGATTCGCTCGACGCGATCGCAGACTGCCTGGCCGAAGCGTTCGAAGATGGCGATGGCGCCGTGATTACGGCCGCCTTGCAGGCAGTGGCGCAGGCGCCCGCCCTGGGTGAACTGGCTGCCAGCGTAGGCATGCCGCGCGACGCGCTGCAGGCGGCAATGACGGCAGGGGAGTTCGATATGGACCTCACGCTCGAGATCATGAAGGTCGTCGACCTGCACATGAGTGGCGGGAAGTAAGTCTGACGGCGCGCCCCGCGTTTCTTCACCACATAGATAAAAACGTCGTTCCCGCTTTCGCTGGAACGACGTTTCGACGCTAAATTACTCAGCGTTACAGCGGCCCGTGAAGGGCCGCAGCACTTCTTACTCTTTCGACTGCGACGATGCGTCGCCTTGCTCGTGGCCTGCGCCCTGTTCCAGGAATGCGCGCAGCATCCATGCATTTTTCTCGTGCACTTCCATGCGGGTCGACAGCATGTCGGCGGTCGGGAAATCGTCGATTTCGTCAGCGATACGCACGGCAGCGCGCGCGGTGCGGATCACGGCTTCCTGGCCTTCGACCAGTTGACGGATCATCTCCTTGGCCGACGGCACGTCGGTTTCTTCGGTGATGGTCGACAGTTCCACATAACGCTTGTAGGTGCCTGGTGCGAAGTGGCCCAGTGCGCGGATACGCTCGGCGATATCGTCCAGTGCGGTCCACAGCTCGGTGTACTGCTCCTGGAACATCACGTGCAGGGTCTGGAACATCGGACCGGTCACGTTCCAGTGGAAGTTGTGGGTCTTGAGGTACAGCATGTAGCTGTCGGCCAGGACGGTCGAGAGCGATTCGACGATTTTTGCGCGGTCTTCGGTGTTGATGCCAATATCGATGTTCATGTGTATTTCTCCATTAGTCAGTGATATTCATGTGGTGCCACTGTCTGAAAATGCAACAGTATCAAACAGGCATCAGCTTACCACCATGACCGAATCGCCGCAGGACGGTACGAGGTGTGTGACGAAGGGTGAGAATTGGCGCGCGCCCGTCGCGTAGACTAATTTGTTTCTGATAACAAAGGTCATCACATGACGTCGCAACGCGCGGTAGTGGCACTGGTTCTGGTACTTTCCGGCCCGGCATGGGCGCAGGTAACGGCACCCGAAGCCGGCATGGAAACGAAGGTCGAAGTCAGCGGCGTCAAGGATCCCGAGCTACGCCCCTACCGCATCATGTCGCGCGGGCTGGACGCGTTCGACAAGCACCATGGCCTCGCGCCAAGCGCCAGTCTGCGCTTTGAATTGAAGAACCAGGATGGCACCACCCAGTCGCCGGATGGCCTCGCCCTGCGCCTTTCCGGTGATACGGTGGATATTCCGCTCGCGCTCGACAGCGATGCAACGTTCATTTTGCCGCGTAGCCAGGAAGCATTCGACGACGATGCCGACCTGGTTTTGAACCGTAAAAAATCGCGGATGCGCTGGCGTCCGCGCGTGCGCAGTCCAGGCGTGCCGGAGAACATGCGCCGGCTGGGTGACATGCGGCTCGAATGCGAAGTGGCATGGGCGGTGATGAAGGACGAGATCGGTATTGTGATGCGCAGCGCTATGGCGGTCGTCGGCGGGATGTGTCATGCGCCGATGACGGCGCTGTACTATCGCGCGCCAAAGCGGCTCGAGGCGGTCCGCCTGACATCGGGCGAGCGCAGCAGGCTATTGACGCTGAGCGAAGATCATCACAGCTTTATCGTTCCGGTGCGCAGCAAGGAGTGGGACAACGACAGCCTGATTACCTACGAATTCGCAGCCGATGCGCAGCAGGCGGCGCCGCTGCAGGCCGCTCAAAAAGAACAGGGCGCCGAAGCGCCCTGAACAACCCGACGGCGCCGGCAGGTGGCCGGCGCCTGCGCAGGTCAGTGCGTGCTGCCGCTCGGCGGAATCAGCGTCTGGGCTGCGGTATCGACAGCAAACAGCTGCGCGCAATCGACCTTGTCGAACGAATAGTGCTTGCCGCAGAAATCGCAGTTGATACCCAGTTCGCCCAGCTCATCCAGCGCCGTTTCGACTTCCTGCTGGCCCAGCATCTTGAGCATGTTGCCGACCTTTTCGCGGTTGCAGCTGCAATGGAATTGCGGGTGCATCGGGTCGAACACGCGGATCGTCTCTTCCCAGAACAGGCGGTGCAGCAGCGTCGAGATGTCGGTCGACAGCAGCTCTTCGTGCTTGAGCGTGCCGCCCAGCGCCGCGGCGCGGTTCCAGGTTTCCAGGTCTTCCGCTTCGGATGCCTGCTTGGTCTGGTCTTCGCCGCCGCTGTGACGCGGCAGTTTTTGCAGCAGCATGCCGCGCGCGACCTTGTCGTCAGCGGCAACCCACAGGCGCGTGTCGAGCTGTTCCGAACGCAGCATGTAGTTTTCGATGACCGTGGCGACGTCGTCGCCGTCCAGCGGCACGATGCCCTGGTACGGCTGCTGGCCCGGCATCTTTTCGAGCGGGTCGAGCGTGATCACGAAGCGGCCCGTGCCCTGCACATTGACCAGCTGGCCGAGCGTCGCGTCGTCGGTGACGTCGACGTCCGGTGCCAGCTTGGCCGTGGCGCGCATGCGCAGGTCGGCGTCGCATTCGACGACGAGCAGGCGCACCGGGCCGTCGCCGTGAATCTGCATCACGATCGAGCCGTTGAACTTGAGGTTCGCCGACAGCAGGGCGCACGCGGCCACCATCTCGCCCAGCACCGAGCGCACCGCTTTCGGGTAGCCGTGGCGGGCCTGGATCTCGCGCCAGGTGTCGGAGATCTCGACCAGCTCGCCGCGCACGGCAGCGTTGTCGAAGATGAATTTTTGCAGCGTGTCGCCGGTGGGGCTGGTGACGTCAAGCGTGGTATCTGGTGTCGTCATTCTTTATCCGATTCTCTTTAGCTGTGTATTGAATAGCTGGCCTCGCGCGACATAGCTCGCGGCATTGCCCTGCAGGCGCAGCAGGTCTTCTTGTGTCAGTGTCCGCACCACTTTCGCGGGCGAACCCAGGATCAGTGAGTGATCGGGAAATGTCTTGTTCTCGGTGACCAGCGCGCCGGCGCCGACCAGGCAACCCTTGCCGATGCGGGCGCCGTTGAGGATCACCGCGCCGATGCCGATCAGCGAGCCGTCGCCGACCGTGCAACCGTGCAGCATGGCCTGGTGGCCGATCGTCACGCCCTGGCCGATGTCGAGCGGATAGCCCATATCGGTGTGCATCACGGTGCCTTCCTGCACATTGCTGTTTTCGCCAATGGTGATGCGTTCGTTGTCGCCCCGCAGCGTAGCGCCGAACCACACCGACGTGTTGGCCGCCAGCGTGACCTTGCCGATCAGCGTGGCCGAATCGGCGACAAACGCCGACGGATCGATCTCGGGTGCATGTTCGCCCAGCTGGTAAATGGCCATGGATGCGCTCGCAGAAGGTTGGAATGGCGCTATTTTACCGCCCCATGCCCCGGACAGTGCCGGCTTCGCCATCGCCCGAAGACCGGCAGATGGGGCCACGCTGCGCGAATTCAACGGGCCGGCGATATAATTGCCTGAACGATCGTACTTTTTTCGAGGCTTCATGAAACTTTCACGCTCAGAATTTGTCACCGTGCGCGGCCTGCGCCTTCACGTGCGCCATTGGGGGAACGAGGGCGCGCCCAAGCTGTTCATGCTGCACGGCTGGATGGACGTGGCGGCCTCGTTCCAGTTCGTTGTCGATGCCCTGGAGGGCGACTGGCACGTGATCGCGCCCGACTGGCGGGGCTTCGGGCACAGCGACCGCTCGGGCGCCGATACTTACTGGTTCCCGGATTACGTGGCCGACCTCGATGCGCTGCTTGACCGGTTTGCGCCGGACCAGGCCGTGAACCTGCTCGGCCACAGCATGGGCGGCAATATCGCCGGCCTGTACGCGGGTGTGCGGCCCCACCGCGTGGGCAAGCTGATCAACCTGGAAGGTTTCGGCCTGCCGGCCACGAAAGCGGCGCAATATCCAAAACGGCTGGCCAACTGGCTCGACGAATTGCGCGCGCCACCCGAGATGCGTGGCTACGCGAGCCTCGACGAGGTGGCCGCGCGCCTGCGCAAGACCAATCCGCGCCTGTCGTATGAGCGCTCGAGCTTTCTCGCTGCCCACTGGTCCGAGCAGGACCGCGACGGCCAGTGGCGCATCCTGGGCGATCCGGCGCACAAGATGACGGGCCCGCTGCTGTACCACGTCGACGAGATGATGGCGGCGTGGTCGGCCATCACGGCGCCCGTGCTATGGGTCGAGGCCGAGGACACCGATATGTGGCGCTGGATGGGCGCGAAGGAGCAGGCGCGCGCCGAAGTCGACCGCCGCATGGGCTATCTGAAGCACGTCACGGCGCGCATGGTGCCGCAGGCGGGGCATATGCTCCATCATGACCAGCCAGAGTTGCTGGCGCGCATGATCGAAGACTTCCTCGCTGCGCCGGCAGATTGATGCGCGTACAATGGAGCGTCCATCCCGCCTGCTGAATATCCCATGCTGAAAGTCGATCTGCACTGCCATTCCAATGTCTCCGACGGCGTCCTCGCGCCAGCGGACGTGGCCGCTTACGCCGGCAAGAGCGGCGTGAACGTATGGGCGCTGACCGACCATGACGAAATCAGCGGCGTGAAGGCTGCGCGGCACGCGGCCACGGCGCTGGGCATGCGTTTCGTGGCGGGCGTCGAGATTTCGGTGACCTGGGCCAATGAGACGGTGCACGTCGTCGGCCTGCAGGTCGATGAAAACAACCCTGCGCTGATCGCCGGCCTGGCGGCAACCCGCAACGGGCGCGAAAAACGGGCCCGCGAAATGGCGGCGCAGCTCGAGCAGGCCGGCATTCCCACACCGTATGAAGGCGCGCTGCGCTATGTCGCCAATCCCGACCTGATGTCGCGCACCCACTTCGCGCGCTACCTGTGCGAGATCGGCGTCTGCACGACGACCTCCGACGTGTTCCGCCGCTTCCTGACCGAAGGCAAGCCTGGCTATGTGCCGCATCGCTGGGCCACGCTTGGCGAAGCAATGGGCTGGATCCAGGGGGCAGGCGGCATCGCCGTCATCGCGCACCCGGGGCGCTACCGGTTCAGCGACACGGCCCAGGGCGCACTGTTCGATGAATTCCGCCAACTGGGTGGCACCGCCATCGAGGTGGTCACCGGCAGCCACACGCCGGATCAATACGGCACCTATGCCGAAATTGCACGGCGCTACGGCTTTCTTGCCTCGCGCGGTACCGACTTCCACGCACCTGGCGAATCACGGGTCGAGTTCGCCGAATTGCCGCCACTGCCATCCGGCGTGACGCCGGTCTGGCACGACTGGTTCTAACCCTCCCTTGCGTCTGACTGTACGGCCGCCGCTCCTGCGGCTGGCCGCGTTGCGCCTGTCGCTTTCCTTTTTTTATAAAGAATTTGCCCATCAGCTCTTGTAAAGGCCGATTTATACTCCAATTGGAGTATATACAGCGTATGGAGAGCACGATGAAAGCAGTCTTACCCCAACAGAAACTTCCTGACAGCGACAAGGTCACGGTCAACGTCGGCCTGGTCGACCTCGCCCAGGTCGACTTGCTCGTCGAGGAAGGGTTCTATTCCAACCGTACCGATCTGGTGCGCACGGCGATTCGCAACCTGCTCACGCAGCATGCCGACGTGATCCGCCAGACCATCGTGCGCAAGCGCTATGTGATGGGCTTGTACCGCTATTCGGTGCAGGAACTCGAACAAGTGGTGGCAGAGGGCCAGCAACTGGACATCCATGTGCTGGGCCTGGCGGTTATCGAAGACAACGTATCACCTGAACTTGCCCGGAATGCGATCGCTTCGATCCAGGTCCTGGGCGCCTTTGTTGCATCACCTGCCGTGCGCGCCGCGCTGGCAGATCGCACCCTTACCTAGACTGGATCACTATGAAATCGCTCGACCAATTCATGAACAAGATGATGGCCTCTGCCCGCCTCGTGCAGAACAAGGATGTGGCCTCGGCCACCGCCACCATCCAGCAAGCGCTGGCGCAGGCCGGCCTGATGCCGGGGCAGGGGCAGGGGCAGGCCGCCGCGCCCGCCAGCAAGGACGCTACGGCATTTGTGGACATCAACCCGGCGCCGGATTGGCAAGCCCAGCTGCGCAAGGGTCAGGCCGCCATGCGCGCCGCCGGCGTCGGTGTCGGCATTGGCATGCCTCAAGATGACGATGTGGCGGTCATGGACGACATCGCCGGTGGCACCTTCACGGCAGGCGTCTTTTCGAACGCCGCCGGCCGCCGCCGCTACAAGCTGTACATCCCGTCGCAGCCATCGACCACGCCACGCCCGCTGATCGTCATGCTGCACGGCTGCACGCAGAATCCCGACGATTTCGCGCTCGGCACCGGCATGAACCGCCTGGCCGAAGAAGCCAACTGCCTCGTGCTGTATCCGGAGCAGGACAGCGCGTCGAACCGTACGCAGTGCTGGAACTGGTTCGAGTCAGGCCACCAGGCGCGCGATGCGGGCGAACCGGGCATCATCGCCGGGCTGACGCGGCAGATCGTCAAGGAACACGGCGCCGATCCGGCGCAGGTGTTTGTGGCCGGCATGTCGGCGGGCGGGGCGATGGCGGCCGTGCTGGGCGCCGAGTATCCCGACCTGTTCGCGGCAGTGGGCGTGCACTCCGGCTTGCCGGCCGGTAGCGGGCGCGACATGATTACCGGCTTGCAGGCCATGAAGAAGCCGGCCAAGGGGCGCACCTTGCGCGAGGCGGTGCCCGTCATCGTGTTCCATGGCAGCACCGATCACGTGGTGACGCCGGCCAATGGCGACGCCGTGCTGCAGCAGTATGTGGGCGCTCACGCCGGCCTGCACGCCACGCCGCTGAGCGTGCGTCATGACGATGCAGCTCATGGCGGGCGCCGTTGCCGCCGCAGTGTCTGGCGCGATGATGCGGGCCGGGCCATGGCCGAGCAGTGGGTCGTGCAGGGCGCAGGGCATGCCTGGGCCGGCGGCAATGCGGCAGGATCGCATACCGATGCGGCGGGGCCATCGGCGTCGAAGGAGATGCTGCGCTTCTTCCTGGGCGCAAAACGCTGATACGGCAGGCACGCGCGACTGTGCCCTTGAATTTTCCGGCAGGCAGCCCAATATTGGCATTCTGTCATTAATTCAGGAGTTGTCCGCCATGAAGCGCATTGTTCTTTTCCTCGCCACCAATCTTGCCGTCGTCCTGGTGCTGTCGCTGGTCATGAACGTGCTCGGTCTTGGCCGCGCCGTCTCGGCGCAGGGCATCGACTTCGCTTCGCTGGCCGTGATGTCGCTGGTCATCGGCTTTACCGGCTCGTTCATCTCGTTGTTGATCAGCAAACCGATGGCCAAATGGTCGACCGGTGCGCGCGTGATTGAACAACCGGCGAACTCCACCGAGCAGTGGCTGGTAGACACCGTGCGCCGTCTGGCTGAGCGCGCCGGCATCGGCATGCCCGAAGTCGCCGTCTACGATGGCGAGCCGAATGCGTTCGCCACCGGTGCCTTCAAGAATTCGGCGCTGGTCGCCGTTTCTACCGGCCTGCTGCAAAGCATGAACCAGGATGAAGTCGAAGCCGTCCTGGGCCACGAAGTCGCCCACATCGCCAATGGCGACATGGTCACGCTGACGCTGATCCAGGGTGTCGTCAATACCTTCGTCGTGTTCTTCGCGCGCGTGGTCGGCTTCTTTGTCGACAAGGTGCTGTTCCGTAAAGAGGGCGACGCGCCCGGCATCGGCTATTACGCGACCGTGATGGTTTGCGAAATCCTGTTCGGCCTGCTGGCCTCGATCATCGTGGCCTGGTTCTCGCGCCAGCGTGAATTCCGCGCCGACGCCGGCGCCGCCAAACTGATGGGCAGCCCGGTGCCGATGCAGCACGCGCTGGCCCGCCTGGGCGGCTTTGCGCCGGGCGCGTTGCCGAAAGCGATGTCGGCATCGGGCATTTCCGGCAGCGGTGGCGGCTGGGGCGCGCTGTTCTCGACCCACCCGCCGATGGAGCAGCGTATTGCCGCGCTCCAGTCGCTGCGCTAACCAATAACAAGGACACCATCCATGGGCCAGTTTTTCCAGATCCACCCCGAAAACCCGCAAGCGCGCCTGATCAAGCAGGCCGCGCAGATCGTCAGCGCCGGCGGCATCGTCGCGCTGCCGACCGATTCCGCCTACGCACTCGTCTGCCGACTGGACGACAAGAACGCGGTCGAGAAGTTGCGCCGCATCCGTGGCGTCGATGACAAGCACCACCTGACGTTGCTGGTGCGCGACCTGTCCGAGGTGGCGCAGTACGCGCGCGTGGACAACACGCAATACCGCCTGCTCAAGGCCACGATGCCAGGCCCGTACACGGTGATCCTGGAAGCCACGCGCGAGCTGCCGCGGCGCCTGTCGCACCCGTCGCGCAAGACGATCGGCCTGCGCGTACCGGAAAACCGCATCACGCTGGCGCTGCTCGAAGAGCTGGGCGAACCGCTGATCGGCACCACGCTGCAACTGCCGGGCGACGAGCACATGCTGTCGGACCCCGATGAAGTGCGCGAGCGCCTTGAAAAGCAGATCGAACTGATCATCGACGGCGGCGCCGGCATGCTGGAGGCCACCACCGTGATCGACCTGACCGGCCCCGAGCCGGTGCTGATTCGCGAGGGCAGGGGCGACCCGGCGGCGTTCGGCCTGTAGCCAGCCGGGCCGCAGCCTGCAAGGCTGCCTTAAGTATTCCACCGGTCAAGTACGCGCCGCGCTCTGATAGAATCAGCCCCCATGGAAGAAACGATTCGCACCATCGCGGTGTATGCGCTGCCGGTCCTTTTTGCAATCACGCTGCACGAAGCCGCCCACGCCTATGCCGCCAGGTATTTTGGCGACAATACCGCCTATTCACAGGGGCGCATGAGCCTCAACCCGCTGGTGCACGTCGATATCTGGGGCACGATCGTGATCCCGATCGTGATGTTCCTGTTCAGCGGTTTCGTCTTCGGCTACGCCAAGCCGGTGCCCGTCGAATTCGGCCGCCTGCGCAATCCGAAGCGCGACATGGCATGGGTGGCGCTGGCCGGTCCGCTGGCCAACTTCATTATGGCCGTGCTGTGGCTGATCCTGGGTGTGCTGCTCGTGTTTTTTCAGGTCGGCGAAGAATTCCCGCACAAGGTGGCGCAGGCCGGCATCGTGACCAACCTGTTGATCATGGCGTTCAACCTGTTGCCGATCCCGCCCCTTGATGGTGGCCGGGTCGTCACGGCGATGCTGCCGCACCGCGCGGCATATGCGTTCGCGCGCATCGAGCCCTACGGCTTTTTCATCGTGCTGGCGCTGGTCATGCTCAAGGTTGTCGGCTACTGGCTCACGCCCGTGATGGCGCTGGGTGGCTATCTGGTGCAACTGGCGGCCACGCCATTCACGTTCTTCCTGCTCTGAGCCGATGACCACGGGCACACACATGATGGCCTTGCCCGCGTCGCCCTGGGTGGCGCGCTTCGCGCCGCTGGCCCGGCCGGGCGAAGCGCTCGACCTGGCCTGCGGCAGCGGGCGCCACACACGCCTGCTTGCAGCGCAAGGTTTGCAGGTGCTGGCCGTTGATCGCAATCCGGCCGCGCTGGCAGCCAGTGCGGGCGAGGGCGTGACGACCCTGGCCTGCGATCTGGAAGCCGATGGCGCCAGTTGGCCATTCGAAGCGGGGCGCTTTGCCGTCATCGTCGTCACCAATTACCTGCACCGGCCGCTGTTCGCGCAGATCGCGGCCAGCCTGCGGCCCGACGGGATCCTGATCTACGAAACCTTCGCGCAAGGTAACGAGGTGTATGGCAAACCGTCGAATCCGGCGTTCCTGCTCGCGCCCGGCGAACTGCTGGCGCTGGCCCACGATGGCGGCCTGCAGGTGCTGGCGTACGAGGATGGCCACGTTGAGCGGCCCCATCCGGCTCAGGTGCAGCGCCTGTGCGCCGCCGGCCATGCGTACCGCAAAACCGAGGCCTGGCTCGACCATATTGTGGTCAGGAATGAACCATAGGAGCGGGCTATCCGCTACAATCAGATTTTTAAATGAATGGCACGGTCCAAAGATTATGATTAAGGGCAGTATCGTAGCAATCGTCACCCCGATGTTCGAAGATGGCACCGTCGATCGCGATTCCCTGCGCGCGCTGATCGACTGGCACATCGCCGAAGGTACCGACGCGATCGTCATCGTGGGCACGACCGGCGAATCGGCGACCCTGTCGCCGGAAGAGCATTGCGAACTCGTCAAGCTGGCCGTCGACCATGTCGCCGGCCGCATCCCTGTCATCGCCGGCACTGGCGGCAATTCGACCGTGGAAGCCATCGCGCTGACCCGTCACGCGAAGAGCGTCGGCGCGGACGCGTCCCTGCAGGTCGTGCCGTACTACAACCGGCCGACGCAAGAGGGCATGTACCGCCACTTCCGCACGATCGCCGAAGCCGTCGACCTGCCGATCATCCTGTACAACGTGCCGGGCCGTACCGTGGCCGACATGGCCAACGAGACCGTCGCGCGCCTGGCGCCGATCGAGAACATCGTCGGCATCAAGGACGCCACCGGCAATATCGGGCGCGGCATCGAACTGCTCAAGATGGTCGACAAATCCTTTGCCGTGTACTCGGGCGACGATCCGACCGCGATGGCGCTGATGTTCTGCGGCGGCGCCGGCAATATTTCGGTCACCGCCAACGTGGCGCCGCGCGCGATGCACGAGCTGTGCGTGGCCGCCATGAGCGGCGACATCGCGCGCGCGCTCGAGATCAACAACCGCGTGCTCGGCCTGCACGCCAGGCTGTTCGTCGAACCGAATCCGGTGCCCGTCAAATGGGCGCTGGCCGAGATGGGCAAGATGCCGGCGGGCCTGCGCCTGCCGCTCGCGCCGCTGTCCTCCCAATACCACGAGATCGTACGTGCCGCCCTGGTGGAAGCCGGCGTTCATTCCCCATCCTGAACCCGCAAGGGTTCGGGTTACTGACCTGATATCGAACGACATGACTATTCGCAAGACTAAGAATTCAAACGGCGCATCCCTGATCAACGCTCCTGCCGCCGCCCGTGTGCTCTCGCTCACGGTCATCGCGTTCAGCCTGGCAGCCTGCACCACGATTTTCAGTGGCGACAAAGTCGACTACAAAGGCACCAAGAAGGCCGCACCGCTGGACGTGCCGCCCGACCTGACCAAGCTGCAGCGCGACAACCGCTACGCGATTCCGGATGGCCGTGGTGTCGCCACCGCCTCCGAATTCCAGCAAGGCCAGGCCGCAGCCGCCGCCGGCGGCGTGCCGTCGGTTGCCGGTATGTCGGCATCCGGCCAGCCGATCGGCCCGATTTCGACCGACGCCGTCAGCGTGCAACGCAACGGCGACCAGCGCTGGCTGGTGGTCAAGCAAACGCCTGAACAGCTGTGGCCGCAACTGCGCCAGTTCTGGGAAGAGCAGGGCTTCGCACTCGAGACCGAGTCGGCCACCACCGGCACCATGGAAACCGCCTGGGTCGAGAACCGCTCGAAGATCCCGCAAGACTTCGTGCGCCGCGCCATCGGCCGCGTGTTCGACAGCGCCTACTCGACCGGCGAGCGCGACAAGTACCGCACGCGCCTTGAGCGTCTGCCAGACGGCTCGACCGAGATCTGGGTCAGCCACCGCGGCGCCGAAGAAGTCCTGACCGGCCCGCAGAGCGAAACCACGACCTGGACCGTGCGTCCCAACGATCCGGGCCTGGAGTCGCAATACCTGAGCCGCATCGTCGCCCTGCTGACCGGCGCGAAAGAAGTCGCCCCGGCCGAAGCCATGGTCGCCAACGCGCCGCTGGCGCCGCAGCATGCCAAGCTGGTGGGTGACAAGGTCGAGGTCGATGAAGGCTTCGACCGCGCATGGCGCCGTGTGGGCCTGGCGCTCGATCGCGTCGGCTTCACCGTCGAAGACCGCGACCGCGTGCAGGGCATCTATTTCGTGCGCTATGTCGATCCGGATGCACTCGATTCCAAGGATGGCTTCTTCAAGCGCCTGTTCACGTTTGGCAAGTCGGAAGATGCCGCCAAGGAAGCGCAGCGCTACCGCGTTCTGGTCAAGGCCGCACAGGGCGCGAACGTGAGCGAAGTGTCGGTGCAGACCAACGACGGCAAGGCCGAAACGTCGCCGACGACCACCAAGATCCTGACGCTGCTGAACAACGAGCTCAAGTAATCCTCGTTGCAGCAACAAGAAACCGGCCAATTGGCCGGTTTTTTTTATGTGCGTCCCAATCCGGTAGCGCTCTTTTATAAAGCAAGAGACGTAAAAAAACCGGCCCGCAGGCCGGTTTCTTCATACCGAGTAACGAATTACTTGGTGGTAGCAGCAGCGTCAGCAGCTTGGGTAGCCGAGGTCTGAGCAGCGGCAGCAGCGTCGGTTGCGGTCGAAGCAGCAGCAGCTGCGTCGGTTGCAGCAGCGTCAGCAGCAGCAGCAGCTGGAGCGGTTGCGTCAGCAGCTGGCATGGTTGCGTCAGCAGGAGCGACGACAGCAGCTGGGGTTTCGGTCACTGGTGCGACTGGAGCTTCTTCTTTCTTAGCGCAAGCAGCCAGGGTAACAGCGAACAGGGAAGCGATCAGCAGGGATTTTTTCATGGTTTTTTCCTTAGTATTTACAAAAGTAGAACTACTTGATACGAATAATAATTACCGGTAATTATTTCTCGATGGAATTCTCGTGCCTTCACAAATAGCAAGACTGCCACGGGCGCAACGGAACCTTCCTGATTGATATTATAGACAATTTTACAGTTTCGCAATAGCTAACACATGCTCTGGTGTAAGAATTTTCCGCTTTGATAAGCTTCATATTGTTACAAGATGCTACGCAAATAGCGAAACACCTGAGAATTAACTCCTGGGCAACTAATTGTGCTTTTCGTGGCGGCCTTACAACCCTGTCGTCGTCGGTTGCAGCGTTGGCCGGGAAGCTTCCCAGATCGCTTCGAACCGATGGTGGGGAACATCGACGGCGCGCGGATCGTCGAAGTTGGCTTCGCCACGCATGTGGTCGCTGTGAAAACGGCGCACCACGTGCTGGTCGTCGGCAATGCAGAACGAATCGGTCAGCTGGCGCAGGTTCTTCGGGCTCTGGCGGCATTCGCAGGCGTGGCCATAGTCGCGCAGCAGACGCAAAAAACGTGGGAAGTGGCGTTCGATGTGACCCGGCTCATGCAGCGCAAGGCGCAACGTGCCGCCCCGTTGCAGGAAGGCGCGCAGCGCCGCATCCACTTGCACCGTGCCTAGCGCGAATACCGCACCATCCGGATCGAACAGGCGCAGACTGTGCTGCGCGGCCGCCACGACGGCGAGGAACTGCGCCTCGCAGTCGCGCCGGGTGTCGAACGGAGTGGCGCGCGCATCCATGGTCAGCCCAGCTCGACCCAGCCGTCCTGGTACCAGGCGTACAGCGATTCAGTGACATCGTCGGTGGCCTTGCCGAGCGTGGCGCCATCGATGCGGCGGTCGTTGGCCAGCACGTCGAGCACCACCTTGTCGGCGCGGCCGGCGGCCAGCGACTCACCATTGATGAACACGTTCTTGCCGCGGTACAGCATCAGCGTCTTGCTCGACAATTTGACGCCGCGCTTGGCCGCCGTTTCCATGAAACGCCCGAAGGTCAGCGGCTTGGCCGGCGGCGTGAAGAACACATTGTGTTTTGGCTCGGACATGTGCTCGCCGAGGAAGATGGTGACGTCTTCTTCATCCCAGCGCACCTTGTTGAGTTCTTCGGTGACGGTGGCAAGCATGTGCTTGGGGATCTCGGCCGGGTTCTTTGTCTCTTGCAATTCCGGATCGGCATAGCGGCCCGGCAGGTCGATCGAATCGGCCATGAATTGCAGGAATGATTCACCCAGTTCCTGGAACGACGGCGAGCGGAAACCGATCGAATAGGTCATGCATTCGCCTTCGGCGATACCGTCGTGCGCGTAGTGCGGCGGCAGGTACAGCATGTCGCCCGGCTCGAGCACGAATTCTTCTTCCGGCTCAAAATTGGCCAGGATCTTGAGCGGCAAGCCCTCGATGATCGTCAGGTCCTGCTGCGCACCGATGCGCCAGCGGCGCTTGCCGTGCGCCTGCAGCAAGAACACGTCGTACGAATCATAATGGGGGCCGACGCCGGCGCCGTCGGTGGCGAAGCTCACCATCAGGTCGTCCAGGCGGGCGTCCGGCACGAAGCGGAACTGGCGCAGCAGCTCGTCGGCGCGCTCGTCATGCAGGTTCACGCCCTGGACCAGCATCGTCCAGTTCGGCTCGCTGCGGGCCGGCAATTCGGTGAGGGGGCCGTGCTGCATGTCCCATTCGCCGTCGCGCAGCGACACCAGCCGCGATTCGACGTGGTTCAGCGCGGCCAGCTCGGCCAGCTTCTCGAACTTGAGCAGCGGCTTGAAGCCGGGGATGGCGCCACGGATCAGCAGCGGTTTCTTGTGCCAGTAATCGCGCAGGAATTCAGCGGGGGAAAGATTCCCCAAAAGCGGTAATTTTTTCATGCGACATTATAACCAGCCGAAGCGGGGCCTGAACCCATCGAGAGTATAATCCGCAGCTCACAATGAAAGGATGGACGATGAAGATTGCTAAAGACACAGTCGTGACGGTTAACTACAAACTGTCGGATGCCCAGAACAATCTGATCGAGGAGGGCTCCCAGCCGATGGTGTACCTGCACGGCGGCTACGAGAATACCCTGCCGAAGATCGAAGAAGAGCTGGACGGCAAAGAAACCGGCTACGCCTCGACGATCCAGGTGGAGCCAGACGACGCGTTCGGCGACTACGAGCCAGAGCTGGTCAAGGTTGAAGAGCGTTCGCGCCTGCCGGAACCGATCGAAGTCGGCATGCAGTTCGAAGGCGTGGCCGAAAACGGCGACGACGAGCCGGTGATTTTCACCGTCACCGAAATCGCTGACGACAAGGTCGTCCTGGATGGCAACCATCCACTGGCCGGCATGGCACTGCGTTTCGACCTGTCCGTGGTCGACGTGCGCGCTGCAACCGCCGAAGAAATCCAGCACGGTCACGTGCACGGCGCTGGCGGTCATCATCACGAGATCGATGACAGCGATGATGGCGATCACTTCCGTACCCAGCCGCTGCAGTAATCCGGTTGGTGCGCGGCCACCGCATCACGCGGTGGCCGCGCTTGTAATTTCTGTTCTACTGCTTCGCGTCCACCACCGTGAACGCCGCATCTTTCCCCAGCATCACATTCACCTCGACCGCCTTGGTTCCCACTGACAGCTGTCCCAGATTGCCTTTCCATGCGATCTGCGGCTTGTGGCCACCCGGCGCGTCACTGTCGACCAGCAGCACCTTCCCATCGAACTTGACGGCCTGCGCCTGGATCTGGCGCCGCGCTGCCTCGAACCCGTCGCGCTCGACCGGTGCGCGCCGCAGCAAGCCGCGCAGTCCCGCCGGCTGATCGAGATGGAACGGGCGCACGGCCCCTTCCGAGAACAGCACCAGCGCCTGCGCTTTGTCGCTGCGCGCCATCGCGAACAGGCGGTTTAGCCAGAAGCGGTTGGCCACTGCCCGGTCTTCGTATTCGCTGTTGCGGCCCGCGGCCGGCAGAAAATGGTTGTTCGCAGCCGGCATATTGATCGTGGCGTACATCACCTTGTCCACCTTCCAGTGCGCGTTTTCGGCGTAGCTGCGAAAACGCGGACTGGCCGACAGCTGCGTTAGGTGGATCTTGGTCGCGCCAAGCGATTCGGGCTCGCCGTAGAGCAGTTCGCGCAGGCGGTTCAGGCGCTCGATCGCATTGGTGCGCTTGGCCGAGTTGCGGCAGCCGGTCCAGTCGCTGCCGGACAGCGACACGATCACGGGCCGCTTCGCATGCTCGAACAGGTCGCGCCGCTGCAGGTACAGCTTGTCGCCGCAGCTTTCGTTCTCGCCCTTGATGCCCGTGAGGACCACGAACGATACCGACTTTTCGGACGAATCGGCCAGCGCCTGCTTCAGGCGCGCGTCACTGTCGGCGCGCGCGTCATTGCCGATCACGGCGAAGCGGTGCGTGGGACGCTCTTCCTTGTCCTTGTCCTTGGCTTGGGCCGCCAGCGGCGCGCAGGCAAGCAGCGTCGCCAGCAGCGCGGCGCAGGCAATGACCGGACGCGGGATCGACATCAGGCAGCCAGCCGTTTCAGCTCGTAGAGCCGTTCGAGCGCTTCGCGCGGCGTCAGCGCGTCCGGATCGATGGCATCAAGAGCATCGCGCAAGCCGTCATCCTGGACTTCTGCCACGACGGGCGCCGGGGTGTCATCGATATCGTGCTCGGGCAGGGGCGCGGCGAACAGGTCGCGCTGCGGCGTGCCGCCGGCGGCCTGCGCCTCCAGGCGCGCCAGGTGCTTGCGCGCGGCCTTGATCACCGGCTGCGGCACGCCGGCCAGCTGCGCTACCTGCAAGCCGTAGCTTTGCGAGGCCGGGCCGTCCTGCACCGCATGCAGGAACACGATGCTGTCCTTGTGTTCGACCGCCGACAGGTGCACGTTGTACGCGCTCGGGTACGACTCCGGCAATTGGGTCAGCTCGAAATAGTGGGTGGCGAACAGCGTGAAGCTGCGGCTCGTGTCGATCAGGTGGCGCGCGATGGCCCATGCCAGCGCCAGGCCGTCGAAGGTCGACGTACCGCGCCCGACTTCATCCATCAGCACCAGCGAATGCTCGGTGGCGCCATTGAGGATCGCGGCCGATTCGGTCATCTCGACCATGAAGGTCGAGCGGCCGTTGGCCAGGTCGTCGCTGGCGCCGATGCGGGTGAAGATGCGGTCGATCGGGCCCAGCGTGGCTTCGGCCGCCGGCACATAGCTGCCGACATACGCCAGCAGCGTGATCAGCGCGACCTGGCGCATGAAGGTCGATTTACCGCCCATGTTCGGACCGGTGATCAAGAGCAGGCGGCGCTCGTTCGAGAAGCGGCAATCGTTGGCAATGAAGCGCTCGATCTGGTTTTCGACCACCGGATGGCGGCCCTCGACAATGTTCAGGCACGGTGCATCGACCAGCTGTGGCGCGCACCAGCTGTGGCGCAGCGCGTGGCTGGCCAGCGCTACCAGCACGTCAACCTGCGCAATCGCGCGCGCGATGGTCTGCAGCACGCCGATGTGCGGCGCAAGCTGGGCCAGCAAGTCGTCGTACAGGATTTTCTCGCGCGCCAGCGCGCGGTCCTGCGCCGACAGGGCTTTGTCTTCGTACGCCTTGAGTTCTGGCGTGATGTAGCGTTCGCAGTTCTTGAGCGTCTGGCGACGGCGGTAATCGTCCGGTACCTTGGTCGCTTGGCCGTTGGTGACTTCGATGTAGAAGCCGTGCACGCGGTTGTACTCGACGCGCAGGTTGGCGATGCCGGTGCGGGCGCGCTCGCGTGTTTCGAGGTCGACGAGGAACTGGCCGGCATTCTCGGACAGCGCCTGCAGTTCATCGAGTTCGGCATCGTAGCCACGTGCGAACACGCCGCCATCGCGGATCATCGCGCTCGGCTCTTCAAGCACGGCGCGTACCAGCAGGTCGAGGCAGTCGGCAGGCGTGGCCAGGTCGTCATGCAGCTCGCGCAGCAGCGACGTATCGCCAGGCACGAAGCAACGCGCTACCAGCTCGCGCAGCATCGGCAGCGCTTTAAGCCCATCGCGCAGGCTCGCCAGATCGCGCGGGCGCGCGCTGAGCAGGGCCACACGCGTGGTGATGCGCTCGATGTCCGGCACCTGCGCCAGCGTCGGCGACAGATTGTCGATGGCATCTGCCTGCAGCAGCGCGGCGATCGACTGGTGACGGCTGCGCGCGATCGACTGGTCGCGGCGCGCGTGGTGCAGCCAGTGGCGCAGCATGCGTGAACCCATCGCCGTACGGCAGCCATCGAGCAGTGAAAACAGCGTGGGCGACTCCTGCCCGCGAATGGTCTCGGTCAGCTCCAGGTTGCGGCGCGTGGCGGCATCGAGGCCGATGTATTCGTTCTCGTTTTCGCACGCCAGTCCGCGCACATGCTGCAGCCCGCGGCCTTGCGTGGACTGGGCGTAGCGCAGCAGCGCGCCGGCCGCGCCGAACGCGGCGCCCAGGCCATCGGCGCCAAAGCCGGTGAGCGTGGCGACCTTCAGCTGTTCGAGCAGCGCGCCATGACCCTTGACCACGTCAAAGTGCCATTCCGGCACGCGCTGGGTGTGCACGGTGGACGCGCCATCGTCGAACATGTCGCCGCAATCGGCGCGCAGGATTTCGGCCGGCGCGATGCGCTCGAGTTCATGCGCCAGACGCGCCTCGATGGCGCGCGCGTCACCCGAAAACTCCATCAGGCGCAGATTGCCGCTGGCCAGTGACAGCCAGGCCAGACCCGCAGTGACGGTCTTGCGCTGGGTTTGCAGGCACAGGGCGAGAAGAGGGCGCTCGGCTTTTTCGGGCAGCAGGTCGGAATCGGTCAGCGTACCGGGCGTGACCACGCGCATGACCTTGCGTTCGACCGGGCCCTTGGACAGTGCCGGATCGCCGATCTGCTCGCAGATCGCGCACGACTCGCCCAGTTTCACCAGCTTGGCCAGGTAGCCATCGAGCGAGTGGAACGGCACGCCGGCCATCTTGATCGGATTGCCCTCGGACTTGCCGCGCGCGGTCAGCGTGATGCCCAGCACGCGCGAGGCTTTTTCGGCGTCGTCGAAGAACAGTTCGTAGAAGTCGCCCATGCGGTAGAACACCA
>Ga0308158_10000857_pt1 | contig 38995 bp, 34 predicted proteins | sample PhyBR2_FD_201038 | JGI IMG/M metagenome (GOLD analysis project Ga0308158, IMG submission 201038) | Phyllosphere microbial communities from UC Gill Tract Community Farm, Albany, California, United States - DLSLB.R2 | ecosystem: Host-associated > Plants > Phyllosphere > Unclassified | place: USA... | reverse complement strand
ATCGTCGACCTCACGAAAGAATAAGCATCATGGCAAAACCTTCCACCAAAGGCCTGCTTGCCGGCGGCACCGGCATCGTCATTCTCGCCCTGCTTGGCTGGGGCCTGTACCTGGCCTTCCAGCCGGTGCGCGATCCGCTCCAGGGCCAGATCGAGGCGCAGGAAATCAATGTGGCGTCGAAGGTGCCGGGCCGGGTTGGCCAGGTCCATGTGCAGCTGGGCCAGCGTGTCGCCCGCGGCGATCTGCTGTTCGAGCTCGACAGCCCCGAAGTGCGGGCCAAGGTGGCGCAGGCCGAAGCCGCCCGCGATGCGGCGCGCGCGACCAGCCAGAAGGTGCAGGCCGGCGCGCGGCCCGAAGAAATCGTCGCCGCGCGCGCCAACTGGGAGCGCGCCGAGGCGGGCGCCAAGCTCGCCAGGGTCACGTTCGAGCGCATCGGGGCGATGTATGCCGAAGGCGTCGTCGCGCGCCAGAAACGCGACGAGGCGGAAGCCCAGGCGCGCTCGGCGAGCGAGCTGGCCACCGCCGCCCGCGCCCAATACGCGTTGGCACGCCAGGGCGCCCGTGCCGAAGACCGCCAGGCCGCCGAGGCGCAGGCGCGGCAGGTGGCCGGCGCAGCGGACGAAGCAGGCGCCGCGCTCGACGAGACGCGCATCACGGCGCCCGCCGCGGGCGAGGTGACCAAGCTCGCGATCCAGGCCGGCGAGCTGGCGCCGCAGGGCTTCCCCGTCATTACCCTGGTCGACCTGACCGATGTCTGGGCCGTGGTTGCCGTGCGCGAAGATGCATTCAAGGCGTATGCGCAGGGCTCGGTGCACCAGGCCACCATCCCCGCGCTCAACACACGGGTCCAGTTCAAGGCCACCACGGTGTCCGCCTTGCCGGCCTTCGCCACCTGGCGCGCGGCGCGCCCGGGCGGCACCGATCTGCGCACCTTCGAGGTCAGGCTGCGCCCGGCTGTCCCGGTGCCCGGACTGCGCCCGGGAATGACGGTCGTGTTCGATCACTGAGCGCGGCCGATGACCCGACCCGGCAACGCCATCGCATCGTCCTTGCGGCGCGAATGGGCACGCCTGCGCGCCGATCCGTGGGATATCGCCATGCTGGGCGCGATCCCGCTCGCGCTCTACCTGCTGACATGGTGGACCTTTTCGGCCGGCGTGGCGCGCGACCTGCCGCTGGTGGTGCATGACCGCGACCACACCGTCGTCTCGCGCAACCTCATCCGCATGCTCGACGCCTCACCCGGACTGAACGTGGTGCTCGTCGCAGACAACGAGGCCGAGGCGCTGCGCCTGATCCGCGCGCGCCAGGCATTTGGCCTGATGTCGATTCCTGCAGATCTGCAGGAATCGGTGCTTGCGGGCCGCGGTGCCAAGGTCCAGTGGGCCTATAACGCCCAGTTCTCGGCGCATTCGGGCAGCATGACGCGTGACGTGCGCGCCGTGGTGGCCACCCTGTCGGCGGGCATCGAACTGCAGGCGCGCGCGCGCCGCTGCGCTGGCCCCGGCCAGGCCGGCGTGCAGATCGAGCCGGTGCAAACCCGCATCAGCACGCTGTTCAATGAAAACGGCAGCTACATCCCGTCGCTTGCATTGCCGGTAGCCTTTACGCTATTGCATATGTTCGTGACGCTGGCGGCGGTGACGGCGATTGGCCGCGAATTTCGCGCCGCCACGGTGCCCGAATGGCTGGCCGCCGCCCACGGCAAGCCTGCTGCGGCATTGCTAGGGAAATTGCTCATCCCTTGCGCCTGCTTCGCCGTGCATGCGTTGTTGCTGTTCGTCTTGTTCGGCGTCATGCTGCGCTGGCCGGTGCAGGGGAGCGCCACGGCCATGCTGGCAGGCACCGCCCTGTTCATCACGGCCTGCCTCGCGCTTGGCGCGGCGATCGCCGTCTTCACCTCATCGCTGCGCGCGGCGCTGTCGGCCAGCGCCTTCATCACGGCGCCCGCGTTTGCGTTCGCCGGCCAGGGCTTTCCGCTGCTGTCGATGCCGCTGAGCGCGCGCATCTGGGCCGAATCCCTGCCACTGACACACTATCTGCAAATGTTGAACAACACCTGGACCGGGGGCGCGCCGTTGCGCTACAACCTGGCGCACCTGGCGATCCTGCTGGCCTTTACGCTTGGCCTCGGCGTGGCTGCCTGGCTGCGCCTGGCGCGTCGCATGCACCAGCCTGCCACCTGGGGCAAGCAATGAGCGCCCCGCGCCGCGCCTGGCGCGCGTTCGTGCTGACCTGGCAAGCCATCTTGCGGGACAAGGCGGCGCTGCTGCTGTTTTTCATATCCGGTATCATCTATTCGTTTTTCTATCCGCTGCCCTATAGCACCGAGACGGTGCGCCGGGTGCCGGTCGCGGTCGTCGACCAGGACCAGTCGGCCCTGTCGCGCCAGCTGATCCGCTATGCCGGGGCGCACCCCGGCCTGGTCGTGGCCGGCGTCAGCACGCGGCCCGAAGATGCGCAGGCGCTGATCTGGCAGGGCAAGGCTGCCGGCGCGCTGTTCATTCCCGCCGACTTCAGCCGCAAGGTGCTGGCCGGCATGCAGCCCGAAGTGGAGGTCAGCGGCCACGGTTCCTATCCTTTGCTGAACAAGGTGGTCCTGAACGGCCTGGCCGAGGTGGTCGGCACGGTGTCCGCCGGTATCGAGCTCAAGCGCCTGGGCGCGGCGACCCCGTCCGGCATGCAGGCCGAGGCGGTGCGCCAGCCGCTGGCCGTTGAGGCGCTGCCCCTGTTCAATGTGCGCGAAGGTTATGCCTCGTATGTCGTGCCGGGCGTCATGGTGCTGGTCATGCAGCAAACCTTCCTGCTCGGGATCGGGCTGTTGTTCGGTAGCTGGTCGAGCGACAAATCCTTCCCTTACGGGCAGGACGCGGCCTCGTATTGCGGCGCCCTGAGTGCGTTCGCGCTGGTCGTGGTGCTCAATGCGCTGTACTTTTTTGGCTTCGTCTTCTGGTGGCAGGATTATCCGCGCGGCGGCAACCTGGTCGGCACGGCCATGCTGACCCTGCTGTTCGCTTATAGCGTGGCGGCATTGGGCATGTTGATCGGCATGTTCTTCCGCACCCGTGAGCGCAGCATGCAGCTGCTCGTCGCCACCTCATTGCCCATCATGTTCCTGTCGGGCCTGACCTGGCCGGCAAGCGCCATCCCGCTGCCGTTGCGCGCACTCGGCGCGCTGTTGCCGTCAACTGCGGCGATTCAGGGCTTCGTCGCCACCAACCAGATGGGCGCCTCGCTGCACGAGGTGCGCATGGAGCTTGCCATGCTGCTCGGCCTGGCGCTGGTGTTCGCGCTTGCCGGCCTGGTCAAATGGGGGCGCATGCCCGCGCGTCGGTAACAGGCGCCGGCGCGGCGCCGTTCAGTCGAGTTTCAGCCAGATCTCGTTGCGCCGCATGAACCATGGCGTCATCGGGCTGTTGTAGCGCGACAGTACCGGTTCGCCCGTCCAGCGGATATTGGCTGCACGCAGCGCCGCCTGGAGTTCGGCCAGGTGCTTGTCGTAATTGGCTTGCGACCAGAAGCCGGAATACCGGAGCACCGCCACCTGTGTGGGCGGCACTTCGCGCAGCCTGATGCGCGGATCGAGCGGCAGCGGGGCATTCTCCATATTGATATCCCTGGGCAGGACGAACTGCACCAGGATGCCGTCAGGACCCGTGCTCTGGGTCACGGGCGCCGTCATGTCCAGCTTGGCCGGGACCGGCGCCTGGGTCACCGGGGCGGTCATGGCAAGCTTGCGTTCGCCCTTGTTCTTGCCAAAGATGTAGCCGGCCAAGATGGGAAAAGCGCGGTTCCCCGCATCATCGGCGGGCGGCGGCATCACCACCTCGGCGACGGTGTAGGCCCCGTATTGGCGAATCTCGAATGTGGGGTAGGACCGCACAATGGTGTAGGCGGGTTCTTCGACCGCGTGGCTGGCTGCGGGCAGCAGCGCCAGTGCCAGCCCCAGGACGCAGGCAAGGCCGATCAGCTGGCGTGTGCGCCATGGCCGGGCTGCGCGGCGGGATGGTTGGGTGGGGGCAGTCATGGCGCGCTTTCCTGGGACCGTGGACATGGCAAGAGCATACACTTTTACCGGCGCGACTTCGGGCATGCCAGGACACATGGGAGCATGGCGTTTCAGTAGTGCGTCGCGTCTGACCTTGGGTAGGTTGGCGGACGCGAAGCCGGTCGGCGCACATGCCGTGAGCGGCTCTGGACGCTTCAGCGTGTCGACCGAATCCTCATCATTGAGATTGACGCACTGCCTGGGCACGCAGGTCCGACGTAGCCGATGACCTGCATAACGCCGATTGCAAGCAGGCTTGCGAGCGATGGAGTGGTGCCCGGTCAGACCAGGCGTGATGGCCTGCGAGCCAGGCATCCCGGCCATCGTCGCCAGGCAGACGGCCAGCCACTTGGCGTAGCCGGCGCATCCTCATCATCGAGGGTTTTTGATCAATGCATCAGTTGTTACCTGGCGGCTGCGCCGGGCGCTCTTGCCCTCGAAGGATTTTCCTGCCTGTAAGTACGCTTCGGGAGAATGACCAACCGCTTGGCCAGGTCTTCCAGCGCTTTGCTATGGTACAGGTCCATGCACTTCAGGAAATCGAACCTGACTCCCTTGATTTCCGATTCGACGAGCGGATGGGAATAGTCCCGCGCCAGATAGCGGTTCACCAGCGACTTGACCGCATCGGGACTCTTCTCCATATCGAAGTAGGTCCAGTCACGCAAGGCGCTGGCACTGCTTCCAGCATCAGTGGCCGCACCCGTGTCGTTCCGGTAAGCCTGTGTCATACAGGTTGCCAGCACCATGTCCTTATAATTTTGCACATAGGTGCGCTCTCCAGCCTGTGGAGAAATGCGGGCTTGATCGGAGGCGTGGACTGTGAATGACAGCAATGTGGAGGTCACCAGCGCCAGGCACAACGGGATCGACTTCATCGCGATGCGAAGCTGCCCCATGCAGCAATAAAGGAGGGCGAGGCATGTTGTTCATCCTTGTTTGGGATTGCTGTGCGCGTGATCAATTGCGTTTGCCAAACTGATGCTGGAGTGTCCAGTTCGCAACTTGCTTACCGAGCTCGGCTCCAGCGAGCGTCGAGTAGCGAAAGTGCATGCCGCCGTAAATGCGGGCGACCCTGCTTTCTTCGGCGAAAGCGCCGGTCTCTGTGTAGGTACGCGTGGTGCCAGTCACGGTGCTGTCGAAACTGAAGCTGACTTTCTCCGTGCCATAGTATTGGCGCAGCAATTCGCCCAGCGCGCCGGCGGTGCAGGAGTGCGCGGCCGGATATTCTGGGTGGTTCGGCGTCGGCACGCTCGGCATCCAGCCAGGATCGGGGACGGTGGCGGGATTGTTGTCGGTATCGGCCAGCGGGATCGCGCTGAGCGGGCGCCAGGCCTCATAAAAATATTTGGCCTCGAAACAGGCTCCGATTGCATCGGCATAACCGACGTAGATGATCGCCATCAGGCGCGCGGCATCGGCAACGTCTGGGGTGGTACGGGCGAATTTACCGAAATTGCGCGTCAGGAAAATTGCCGGCGCTTCGGTATGGAAGCGCGCTGTTTCGAACTGGGCGGCTGTGCGCGTGGCACTAACGGCGCCGCCCAGTGCCTTGACCTCGTTCAGGTCGGTCGCATAGGCCACGCTGTCGAGCGCGGGCGGCGCCTGTGGGCGGAACTGCGAGGCACTGGTCAAGGTGAAGGGACGGATAGAGGGGAAGAAGCGGCTGACGGGATTAAACCCGCGAAATGCTCCTGGTGCGGTGCCAGGCACGTACGGGTCGAGGGCGATCGCGCGGCCGTCGTTGCTGCGGTTGGCGACGATCGCCGCAGCCACCTCGGCTCCCAGCGCCAGGCCTCTTGTTTTCGCTTCGCTGGCGGGGATGGTCGCGACATAGCTGTCGTAGGCCGCCTGGTACTGAACGGCGCGGTTGGGAAACAAGGCGCGCAACACGCCGTAGGAGGCGGCGCTGACGGCCGCTTCCATCGATGCGCCGGGCGCCGTCGACATCGGCGTCCCCCGCAGGAAAGGCTTGTAATGCCCGTCGATGGCGCTGACCGCATCGTAGATCGCCAGGTGCATGGTGGCCAGGTCGGTGGCGAAACTCGGACGCTGCTCTTCGGGCGTCGTGGCGACGGCGGCGCTGGCGTTGACGGTGGCGGCGCCGACGTCGTGCCAGTACGACACGGCATGATTGTTGGTCGGATCGAGGATGATGTCGTCCCGCTCGTTATGGCCGCAGGCGGCGAGCAGCGCGACGAGGCGGCGCGGGCAAAAAGCGTGAGATGGGGGCGGGCGCGAAGTATCAGCATGACGTTCTCCTTGTTAAGTATCTGGAGAGCTCGCAGGGGTCGCTTGCTTGATGCCGTCACAATCGGTGAGCTCAAGTCATCATAGCGCGACGATATTGCCGGTCACCATGCCGAACGTAGCACGCAATGACGCAGCGTAGGGAAGGTCGAAGTAAGTCCTACAACGGGGAGAGGCGGATGATTCGGTCGAAACGTCGCAGTCCGGGACCGTTTGTTTCGAGTACCGAAATGGACCGGCCGCAAGAACTGCGAACCGAAGAAACGACAACGCCAACCTGCATCGGTTGGCGTTCTATTTGAGACTGTTCCTGGCGCTTCCCAGGCCCGTGTTATTACGGGGCTGGCTGGGTGATGCTGTTCTTTTGAAGGGTAACGGCGGTCTGGGCCAGCAGGCGTCCGTTGACCGATGCGCCGGTTTTCACACCGACCATTGTCTTGGCCAGCATCACGCCTTCAAAGTGGGCGGTGGTGCCGATCGACACCGCGCCGGCCGACTGCCAGAAGACGTTCTTGGCCAGTGCGCCGCCCTTCAATGTGACACGGGTTGCGCTGGCCTGCTGGATGCCACCGGCGACCTGGAAAATCCAGACGTCGTTCGGACCGCCTGCCAATGTGACATCGGTCGAGATCTTGACACCGGTACCCCATTTGTACAGGCCCGGCCCCAGCGTCTTGCCGCCAATTTCGCCGGAACCCAGTTCAGTGAAGTCAGGATTGACCCGGCCGGCCGCATCGGTGTAGGCCGCTTCCATGTCGCTCACCGCCGAAGTCAGCAGGGTAGCGGCCGTCACGCTGCAAGGCAGCGGACCGGCGGCATCGACAGTGTAGAGGATGCCCGCGGCAATTTCTCCACAGACCAGTCCGATTGCCGCGCCGGTAATCGGACTGGCGCCAATGTCGCCGTTAATCACGGAAGCGTAGACATTGGTGATGCCAGTTTTGCTCAGAAGCGCAAACGTCCCCGCCGAGCCGAGCTTGACTGGTGCCTGAATACGGGACGAGTCGCCCGCGCTTGCAATTCCCGGCGCCGCCAGCAGGGCGCTCAGGATCGTTGCCATCAGGATGGCTTGCGGCTTGGTAGCGAATCGTTTCATTGTTTTTCCTTTTTATGATTTGCGCATTCAGAGCCTGGTTTTTCAGGGCAGAGTGAATTCGCCGGCGCTAAGACCGTTTACATATAGCCGTTTATACAGTTCCTATCAGCAATTCCTGTGGCTTAGCGTACATAGTTACAATTATTCCAAATGGAGGTTACGGCGTTTGCCGGGCGTCGGCTGGGATGTCGTACCTGAAAGCAAAAACGCCAACCTGCATGGGTTGGCGTTTTGTTTGACACTGATCTTAGTGGCCCGGGGCGGAATCGAACCACCAACACAAGGATTTTGAATCCTCTGCACTACCAACCAGGTTTCCAAGCCCCAGCTGTAGTTGACCCCAGCCGTGTCATCCGAACGGCATTGACCGCATGGGGGCGCCATGCCGATGCGACGGAGAACCTGATCACACCAGACTATGAAGCTTTTCAAGGAAAGCGGCGATGTTTTGTTCGTGACGCTTGTAATAGGTCCATGGGCCAATGCGTTGTGAAGTGACTAGTTGTGCACGCTGCAACGATGACAGGTACAAGGACACAGTCGACTGGGATAGGCCGGCGCGCTCTTGAATAACACTCACACAAACGCCGTATTGATCCGCATCAAGCTCTTGGCTTCGAAAATGTTTACTCGGGTTCTTCAGCCACCCGAGGATCGCCAAACGTGTTGGATTGTCGAGAGCCTTCAGTGCCTCGCTGACATCAATGCTCATAATTGCAGGCTAATCTAAGAAAAATTACGGGATAAGCAGAACCCCTCCAGAATCTATGGTATCAGGCTCCATCACCGGACGACTCGATTCGAACGGCGGTAAAGTTCATCCGTGCTCAAGCTTGCCGCCGGCACTGGCAGTGGCACCACGCGCCGGGAAGCGCGGTAGCACATGCGTGCCGAGTTCGTCGATGACCTCGGCTGCACTGCGGCGGCCGTATTTCAGGTTCAGGATGACATGGTCGACGCCAATCTCTTGCAGGACATCCAGCAAGTCGATCAGATGGTGCCTGCCAAGCTTGTATCCCAGGTGAATCGGCGATGGCGCTGTCGACGGCGATGCATCGAGGTCGATGTAGAGCGACTGCGTGAACGGCTTGTACTCGCCCCCGGATTGCGCGATCACTTCCTGGCGCCATTGATTGACAAACGATCGCTGCAGGTGAGGAGGGCGGGGATAGGTGATCCAGCCGCAGCCATGCCTGGCAATCCACGCCAGCGATTGGCGGCTGTGCCCGGTTACGAAGAGCGGAATCTCGTTGGTCGTTGGTTTTGGCACCAGGTCGGCACCGATGAGCTCTCCGCCACTCCAGCTGACCGGCTCGAAGCTCGTGCGCTGAACCCGTCGGATCACGTCCACGTTTTCGCGGAAAATCTCGCCCAGCTTTTCCGGGTCGATGTCGAATGCCGGAAATTCAACCGGACGATCGCCGGAAGCCACCCCCAGGAGTAGCCGGCCATTGCTGATTTGATCGAGGCTTGCCGCTGCTTTGGCCGTATGCAAGGGGTTGCGCAACGGCAGCGCGATTGACGCGGTGCCCAGGGCAATGTCCGATGTATGGGCGGCCATGAACCCCATGTAGACCCATGGATCGAACACCTGGCCCACATCGCCAAAGCTGGGATCTCTGAGCGGAACATCACGGAACCACAAGGCTGAAAAACCTGCCGCCTCGGCGCGCTTTGCCAGTGCAACCTGGTTGTGCATCGTCGGCTGATCTCCATCGAATGCTTCGATGGGAAAGAACAGGCCCAGGCTCAGTGAACCGGACGAGAAGGTGCGTTCAAATCCCCTGTGCTGCTGGTAAGGAACCGTACCAAGCTGGTACATGTGCAAACCCCCCATTTCAATAAACATTGTTTTGCCAGACTTGTCGGCGACGTGCGTGGCGTCGCGCCAGGATGGCCCTGCCCATCGGGGCAAGGCCCCTGTCACTTACTTCTGACAGACCGGTTCTTCATAGACAGGGTAGTCGCTGTAGCCCTTGTCGGTGCCGCCATACATGGTGGCTGGATCGGCTGGCGTCAGCTGCCAGTTGTTCGCAATGCGCTCGACCAGGTCGGGATTGGCGATGAAAGGACGGCCAAAGGCGACCAGGTCGGCCAGCCCGGCATCCAGGAGGCGGGCGCCTCGTTCTGCCGTGTAGCGGCCGGCGCAGATGATGCGGCCGCTAAAAGTCTGCCGGACTTCCCTGCGGAAGTCTTCCGGCAACTCGGGCGCATTATCCCAGTCGGCCTCGGCGATCGAGAGATACGCGATGCCGATCTGGTCCAGGATCTTGATCGCCTCGACATAGGTCGTATGGGGATCTTCTTCGACCAGGCCCAGGTACACGCGTGCCTCATCGGTGGTGGCAAAGAGCGGGGCGAAACGCACGCCTACCCGGTCTTTGCCGATCACATCCGCCACGGCCTGCACCACTTCGCGCAGGAAGCGCAGACGGTTTTGCAGCGATCCACCGTAGTCGTCATCGCGCTGGTTGCTGTGGGCCGAGATGAACTGGTTGACCAGATAGCCGTTGGCGCAGTGAATTTCGACGCCATCGAAACCGGCTTCCATCGCATTGCGGGCCGCCTGTGCATACAGTTGGACCAGTTCCTTGACCTCGGCCGTGGTCAGGGCGCGGGGCACGGAAGGGGGCGCCAGGGCGCCTGCACCCGGACCCGTTTCGATGAACACGCTGACCTGTTGCGCCGGGATCGCCGACGGTGCCATCGGCGCCGCGTCATTCGGTTGCAGCGATGTATGCGAGACCCGGCCAACATGCCAAAGCTGGGCGAAGATGATGCCGCCCTGGTCATGTACGGCGCCCGTCACTGTGCGCCAGCCCGCGATCTGCTCGGCGCTATGGATACCGGGCGTCCAGGCATAACCTTGTCCACGTGGCTCGATCTGGGTTCCCTCGGTAACCATGAAGCCGGCACCGGCACGCTGGCGATAATAGGTCGCCATCAGATCGTTCGCAATATTGCCCGGTTGGGAGCTGCGGGATCGGGTCAAGGGCGGCAGGACGATACGGTTCTTCAGCGTGAACGGGCCCAGGCGCGTCTCTGTAAAGAGTACGGAATCTTTCATTTTTAATTCCTAGATATTTAAATTTATCGATATTGCAGGTCGTCACAAAAGGCAACGCATCAGGCCATTCCGGCTCAGGTGTTGGCGCAGGCATCAAAACGACATGGTGAGCCGAGTCTATTCGACATATCGAGATATGTAAATATCTAGATCAAAGGTCTTCCCCGGACGCGGTGGCCAAGTGCCGATCACGGAAGGGGCTGATGTCAGCAGGGCACCCCACGCCTGGCGCGCTGCCTGACCGCAACCTCGTCAACGCCGGCCAGATCTTCGATCCTGACACGGTGCCTGCGGCAATGCATCTGGGCATTCGCCCTGCTTATGCGTAACATATGCCAGGGATGCAAACGGGCTGGCTTTGCGCTGGCGGTGTATTGCCAGCTGCGGCTGTGAATCGACTTGTCGACATGATGTTCCTGTCAGTTAAGGACGACGATGAATAAACAAACGACTGTCCAGAAACCGGGTGGATTAAACCGTATTTTGAGTGTCATCGAGGTGGCTGGCAACAAGCTGCCCGATCCGGCGATTTTGTTCGCACTGCTGCTGGCTCTGGTATGGGCTTTGTCCTGGGCCATGTCCGGCCTGGTCTTCAACGAGATCGATCCACGCACTGGCCAGGCAATCCAGGTCAAGAACCTGCTGGCGCCTACAGCCCTGACCGACTTCACAGCGAAGATGGTCAATATCTTCGTCACCTTCCCGCCACTGGGCGTGGTCCTGGTAGCGATGCTGGGGTTGGGTGTGGCGGAATATACCGGCTTCATCAATGCCGGCCTGCGCAAGATCCTGGCGATTACGCCGAGAGTATTGCTGACCCCGGTCCTGGTTGCTGTTGGCGTGCTCAGTCATGTCGCCGTCGATGCCGGTTATGTACTCGTCATCCCGCTGGGCGCAGTGATTTTCTATGCAGCGGGCCGCCATCCGCTGGCCGGTATTGCGGCGGCCTTCGCCGGCGTCTCTGGCGGCTTTTCCGCTACCTTCTTCGTTCCATCGAGCCTGGATCCGCTACTGGCCGGGCTGACGCAAGTGGCCGCGCGCCTGTCGTCCGACCCGGCCGCTGCCGCGCTCGTGATCAACCCGCTCAACAACTACTATTTCACGTCGGCCTCGACGCTCCTCGTCGTGCTGATTGGCTGGTTCCTGACCGACAAGGTCATCGAGCCACGCCTGAACAAGACAACGCCGGTCGACGGCGATCCTGCTGGCCTGCCGAAGATGGATGCCTTGCAGGCCAATGAGATCAAAGGGCTGCGCTGGGCCGGTATTGCGATGCTGGCCAGCCTGGCGCTGCTGGTGTTCTCATTCATGCCGGAAGGCTCGGCATGGCGCTCCCCGGATACGCGCGAATTGACCCACTCGTCGGCGCCACTGATGCAGTCGATCGTTGCGCTCATTTTCATGTTCTTCCTCATCCCTGGCGTGGTCTACGGCTACGTCGCCGGCACCGCGAAGAGCCACCGCGACATCGTCAAGGGGATGAGCCACGCCATGAGCGGCATGGGTTACTACATCGTCATGGCCTTCTTCTGTGCGCAGTTCATCCATGCTTTCGGCCAGTCGAATCTGGGTGCGCTGGTCGCCATCAAGGGGGCATTGTGGCTCAAGGAAATGGCCTTTCCGATGGGCGTGACGCTGACGGGCATCGTCCTGCTGACGGGCATGGTCAACCTGTTCGTTGGTTCGGCGTCGGCCAAATGGGCCTTGATCGGGGCCGTGATGGTGCCGATGCTGATGGAACTGGGCGTGTCGCCGGACATGACGCAAGCCGCCTACCGCGTGGGCGATTCTTCGACCAACATCATCACGCCACTGCTGCCATACTTCCCGCTGATCATTGTCTTCTGCCGTAAATATGTGCAGTCGACGGGCATCGGCACGCTGATTGCCCTGATGCTGCCGTACTCGCTGGCATTGCTAACGCTCTGGACCATGTTCCTGCTCGGCTTCTGGGCGCTGGATATTCCGCTCGGTATCGGCTCGACCTATACTTATCCGGCGCTGGGGTGACAGGGGAAGAACCCTGCGAAACCGGCGTCGGTACGAAACACGCCAACCTGTATCGCGCTGTCTTCCCCACGATCGATTTGCCAGACCAGGCGATTCATGGCGCGGGCGAGAAAGAAGCGTGAGATGGGAACTTTTTGTGCATCCACTCACGGTTCAGCTGTAACGCGGTGACGACGTCCTGCGGCAAGCTCTCGAGAATGGCCGGATCGTCGCTCGGTGTGTCGGCCAGCAGGCTGGCCAGGTGGATGATGGCCCCGAGTTTGCTGAACGGGTGGGCGGCCATTGGATCGGATGCACTTTCTAATGCGGTCACGATGACGACTGGGAAATTCCAGCGACGACAAAGTTCGGCGGTAATGTGCCCCTCCGAAAAGCCCAGCAGTCGCGTTTCGCGTTCCCACCGGCCGCCCGGCAGGTGGGGTTGCGCCTCGATCTCGGCAAACGTTGTCGGCGCCGCCTGGTAGATCAGCAGTTCGCCAAGCCGCATCATCATGCCTGCGAGCCAGGCATCCTGGCCATCGTCGCCCAGGCAGACGGCCAGCCATTTGGCGTAGCCAGCGCAGGCCATGCTGCTTTTCCAGAACTCGTCGCTATCGAGGCCCGGCAGGTCGGGGAAGGTTTCGGCGAAGCAGGCAGCCAGGGCCAGGGTGCGTACGTGCCCAAGGCCCGCCATCGCGATGGCATCGTCGAGTGACGTTACACCACGCGCAGCGCCGAAGCGGGCGCTATTGGCTAGGCGCATCAGTTTGGCGGTGAGGGCGGGGTCGCGCGCAATGATCGCGCTGATTTGAGTGGCCGACGCATTCTCATCATCGAGCGTTTTGATCAATGCGTGGGCGACTTCTGAAATGACGGGCAATTTTACGGCATGAAAAAAAGACGATAACTCGCTCATGGCAATTCTCCAACAGAACATCGCCGCTGCGACAGGTTGACGGTCGCGCGATGGAATGACATTGAAATTTCACGATAGCATAGTTGTTTCTCTTGGGAACTAGCCGGGGAAATTATTTCCTGGACCGGACACAAGGATCGCGGATGCCAGAAAGCCCGCTTGGTCTAGTCTATGCGGTAAGGACCTTTGCGGCCAGCGTCGCCGCAAAAAACGCGGACGATCTCCTGATGGTTTTGCCGATCCAGTGCAGCGAGATACGGCGAGGAAAAACGCCCCATGTCGTTAGCGAAACAGGGATTGAAAGCCGCTGTAAATTCTTCTGAGCACGCCGCCAGAACGTGGTTTGCAGCGCCAATGTCGATAGCGCTGCCCGCCACACCAAAGCCTTCTTTCACCATCTTCGTGGCAAGCATGACGCCCCGCCATCGGCGGGGCAGGTAGTTCCATCCATGTGCTACCGAGTGTTCACATGGAAATTAGCCATGGCTCACTGGTACATACGCTTTGTCGCCTCTTGCATTCGCGATTCAATGATCACGTGCCTCTTCATCGATTCTTGAGCTGGAAGCAGTGTCGCGCATAAACCAGCAAACGACCAACGTGCAAGCTATAACGCTGGTGACATACCAGTAGAAGCCGCTTTCCAGATTGATCGACTTGAACCACAGTCCCACATACTCCGCCGTTCCGCCGAATATGGAGACAGCGACTGCATACGGTACGCCAACACCAGTGGCACGAATGGATGCGGGGAACAGCTCGGCCTTCACCAGGGCGTTGATCGACGTATACCCCGAGACGATGAGCCAGGCACATGCAAGTAGGGCAAATGCTTCCCATGGGCCGGACGCATTACGGATAGCGGTCAACAAGGGCACTGTGAAGATCGTTCCGAGCAGGGCAAAGGTTACCAGAAGCGGACGGCGGCCAATCCGGTCCGAGAGCGCGCCGTACAGCGGCTGCAGGCACATGGCAAAGAGCAGCGAGCCGGCGGAGACGGCAGTGGTTTGTCCATCGGTGAGTCCAACCGAAAGTCGCAAGAACTTCTGCATGTACACGGTGTACACGTAGAAGGCCAGGGTACCGCCCATCGTGAGTCCGACAACCAGCAGCACCTCTTTCGGGTGCTGTGCTAACTGCTTCAGACCGCCCATCTGCTTGCCTTTCTTGCGCGCGGCTTCAAACGACTGGGTTTCGGGCATGTCGTGTCGCATCATCAGCGCCACAAGAGCAAGCAGGGCCCCGATTACGAATGGAATACGCCAGCCCCATGCACGGAGTTGTTGATCGTCGAGAAAGTAGTTTTGCAGGACCAGCAGCAGGACCAATGCCAGAAGCTGGCCACCGATCAAGGTGACATACTGGAAGCTTGCATAAAACCCCCGTCGTTTTGAATCTGCCATTTCGGAGAGATACGTCGCGCTTGCACCATATTCACCCCCCAGGCTGAGGCCTTGCAACAGGCGCGCCACCAGCAAAATGCATGGGGACAGAATGCCCGCCGTGGCGTAAGTCGGCGCACAGGCGATCAGCAGGGAACCCGCGCACATCAGCAGCACGGAAGCCATGAGCGCAACCTTGCGGCCATGCCGATCACCGAGATGACCGAAAAGGACACCACCAATAGGACGCACGAAGAAACCTAACGCAAAAATGCCCGCAGTGGACATCATCTGGGCAGTGGGATCTTGCGAAGGAAAGAATGAGTTTGCGAAATACAATGAAAAAGCGGCATAGCAGTAAAAGTCGAACCATTCGACCAGATTGCCTGACGAACCAACGAAGATAGCGCGCAGCCTCGCGCCGGAAATTTTCTCGACGGAGTGAGGGAGGGAGGTGCCACCCGGCTTGCTTGTGACTGTGTTCATGGATTGTCTCCTTTATTATGAAGAGTCACAGTGTGGTCATCCACCTGGCGTCGGGCATCCGCAATTCCATCGCGTGCTTCTGCGTAGAATTACGGATGGATTTTTATGCGGTTCGTGCAACCGTGAATGTCCGCTGTTCAGAGAGTTATAGTCTGCGATGGGAATCTGGTTGAACCGACGTCGAGTGTTTTACTTCTTCGCAGCGATTGGCGCGATCATGTTGATCGTCGCCTCGGGACGCTGGGCCGAACGGCTTGAGCTGGAGGTCAAAACCAACGCACTGCGGCAGGCTGCAGCAGCGCAAGCGCTGGGTCTGAGGGGGCTGGTAGAGAAGCATGATTTTTTACCCCACGCGGCCGCGCGCCATCCTGATGTGCGTGATTTGCTGCGCGTGCCTGAGGATTCACTTTTACGAAGCAGAGTCAACGATTATTTCGCTGACATGCAACGAACGACTGGTGCTTCTGCGCTGTATTTAATCAACGACGCAGGACTGACAATCGCTACCAGCAACTGGAATTTGCCGTCGAGCTTTCTCGGCCACTCGTATCATCAAAGGCCGTATTTCGAAGATGCAATGCGGGGAAAACGCGGCATATTCTACGGGCTTGGCATGACGACGGGTCAGTCAGGATTATTCATCGCCGAACCTGTCACGTCGGCTGGCAAGATTCTTGGTGTCGTCGTTGTTAAAATCAGTTTGGAGCCAATACAGAGCACTTGGATCGCCAGCAGTGATCCCGTCATGTTGCGAGATCGCCATGGCATCGTTTTCCTGAGCAGTATTCCGGACTGGCTGTTCCATAGCACATCCGCTGTCTCTGCTGCCAACGTGCGCTGGATCGCGGAGCACGTTCAATATGGCAATCGAAACCGTTTTGACGTCTTGCCATGGCGCGTCGAAGCATCACGAGACATGGATAGTTTTGTCCTGCGCACGACGCTGAAGGGGCAATCCGCAAGGCTGCTGGCGGTGGATACGCCTCTGCCCGAACTGGGGTGGACGCTGACGGTCACGTCCAGTATGAAGGAAGTGATCCAGGCACGTGAGGCAGCAGTGATGCTCACGGCACTCATCGTCACGCTGGTTTTTGTCGGCACCCTGTACTGGCGCCTGCGAGAAAACCGTTTCGCGGAACAACAATCGGCGCGGGTGGAGCTTGAGCGCCGCGTCGAAGAGCGCACCCGTGACCTGCAAAAGGTACACGCATTCCAAAAAGCCATGGAGAACTCTCTGCTTGTCGGCATGCGGGCACGCGATCCCGAAGGCAAGATCATCTACGTCAATCCTTCCCTTTGTGCCATGACCGGATATAGTACTGAAGAACTGCTTGGGTGCCGGCCGCCCTATCCTTACTGGCACCCCGATGACCTGGAAAAACAGGCACGAGAGAGCGCTGCTGCGCTGCAAGGGCAGGCGACCCCACACGGATTCGAATCGCGGATCCGGCACAAGGACGGACACGATGTGATCACAATGGTCTACACCGCCCCGCTTGTCGATGCACAGGGGCTGCACTGCGGCTGGATGAGCTCCGTCGTCGATATTACCGAGCAAAAGCAGGCTGAAGCCCGTCAGCGCGAGCAAGACCTGCGACTCCAACGCAGCGCCCGGCTGGCAAGCATCGGCGAAATAGCATCCACTTTGGCCCATGAACTCAATCAGCCACTGATGGCGCTCTCCAATTTTGCCATCGCAGCACGGGCGCTTGCTGCGCAGGGATCGTCCGACATGCTTGCTGACGCGCTAAACGAGATCGTCGGCCAGTCGACACGCGCCAGTGAAATCGTCAAGCGGGTACGTACTTTTATTAATCCGCAACGGGCGCTTTATGAGAAGGTATCTATCCTGACCATCATTTCGCACGCAGAAACGCTGTTGAAGCCAGAATTGCAACGTAATGGCGCGTACCTGTCCATATCGCCAAGCGATTCTGGCGCATTGGTACGGGGAGACCAGGTTCTGCTCGAGCAAGTGATCGTCAATCTGATTCACAATGCCGTCCAAGCCATCTGCCATCTGCCGACGCAGTATCGCTGCATCGAACTAGCCGTCGAGCATACCGGGCAGGCGGTACGTCTTACCGTTTCAGACCAGGGTCCTGGTATTCCGATCGAGCGCCTGGACCAGGTTTTCACACCTTTCTACACCAGCAAGCCAAATGGTCTGGGACTCGGATTAAGTATCTGCCGTACGATTGTTGAGGCCCAGGGCGGTACCATCACTGCCGAAAACAGCCCAGGCCGCGGTACTGCATTTTCTGTGACGCTACCAACCGTATGATGAAAGATATTCCTCTTACCCTATACGTGGTCGATGACGATGAAGCCCTACGCCGATCACTGCTATTGCTCCTGTTTTCACAAGGATTGGCGGTGCAGGCGTTCGACTCTGGCGAGTCATTTTTTGATGCGATCGATATGCGCCAACCCGGCTGTGTGATACTTGATTTGAGAATGGGTGGCATGAGCGGCTTGTCTGTCTTTGAACGGCTATCGGCCGGACATAGTCCGCTTGTGACATTGTTTCTATCGGCGCATGGCGACATCTCGACTGCTTTGGAAGCAGTGCGGCGCGGCGCCTACGATTGGGTGGAGAAGCCAGATACTCAGCAGCTCCTCGAAAAGCTTCCGGCGGCTATAGGACTTGCCCGATCCCGCGCCCAGGCGCTGGGACAATGGGCGCAACTAACGCCTCGCGAACGCGAGGTCGCCCGCTTGGTTGGCGTTGGCGAACAGAACAAAAAAATCGCGCGCGTTCTCGTTCCACCCTGTAGTTCACGTTCTGTCGAAACCCACCGCGCAAATATCTTCAGTAAATTAAACTGCAAAAATGATAACGAACTGGGCCGTTGGTTATCAGCACATCCCTGGCTCGATTAACTTATAGCGTCCGCTAGCTGCGCACGCTCACGACTGTCGTTAAGCAGTCATTCCGTTTGGGGTTTGGAATATTTCGACACGAGTTAAACTAATCGACAACATGATGTCTGGCTCTGGATGCGAGAAAGCTACCGTAGGCCGGGAATTGGCTGTAACTACGTATTTCTGAAGATCAAACAAAAAGGCCAACCTCGACGGTTGGCCTTTGCACTTGAATATTCATGGTGGCCCGGGGCGGAATCGAACCACCGACACAAGGATTTTCAAAACAGCGCTCTACTGATTTCGTCAGCGCGGCTCTTGCTACATCCGCTAAGTAGCTGGCCCGACGCCGATCGTGGAATGTGTCAAGCAAATCCTTGGTGTAAGGAGCTTGCAGGTTCCGTCCGGTAAGTCCGCGATGCGGGCGGTTTTGGTAGTGCAGGCATGGCTGGGTTGGCGAGGTGTTTTTGCGCCAGCGGACCGGGCATGGACAGGCGAAGCGGGAATCAGAAAACCGTCGCCTCGCGGAAGTCTTTCAGGGAACCGGCGGAACTGCATTGCCTGTCGTGGCCAAGAAGGCCGTGCGGCCGGTGTAGGACAGTCGGTTTGATTTTTTGGCGCGTCTTCCAATGATGTTGCTGCTAAGGCTATGCAATCCATGAGTTGCACCAAGAAATGGTATGCAACGAGAATGTCATCAACAATTACCGCGCTGTCGTCCTCCCGAATCAACCGTCCATTCTGGTTCCTGGTCTCCATGGTGGATGACCTGGGTCAGCTCGTCGCCCAGTTGAGCAGAGCCTTTGCAGTCGGTGGCGGTGGACATCTCCAGCAACAGCAGGCCCCGACGCTGGAGGGTATTCAGGCGCTGCGACGCACGCAAGTGCTAGCACCGGATAACCCAGTTGTGGCCACTGTGCGGATCGACTACGCCAAAGCTAGCGCCCGTCGGGAAGCTATTGCTCCGGCTATTGAGCGTAATCGTGGAACCGCCCGAGACGCTGGACAGGACGCCGAGGCAATTCTTCGTCGAGTGTCGGAAGGCGAGTCGCCTGCAGGACAAGCGTTCGAGGCCGTCATGCGCTTACTTAATCCGGAGGGAAGGCGTTACTTGACCCGTTTTTTGGCTGAGTCGGCGTCGGATCCGGAGGACCGTGAGATGCTGGTTAGGATTCATCGCGACGACGACCTATTGCCTGCCCAGTCCGCAGCCCGAAAGGCGATGAAACTCATCGATGCAGTCAGCTACGGACCTCAGGTAGAGCTTGAGTAGTCATCTGGCGTCGGACCAGTTTGAGAGTTGGTGTTTAGCCGAGATGCCAAAGCGACGGCATTCGTCCGCGGCGAGAAACGAAAGCGAACTGAGCTGCGGATGGTTACCCGTCCTGAGCAATTTCCTGAGAGTGGACGATTGGACGATTCGGTCGAAAGTCTGCCGGTCTTAATCGGCACGGTGTACCGGAAATCGACCGGAACACGAGGACTCCGAATCCCAGAAACGACAACGCCCACTTGCATGAGTGGGCGTTGCGTGAATGATGTTCTTGGTGGCCCGGGGCGGAATCGAACCACCGACACAAGGATTTTCAAATCTAATGCCGCACAAGATTTGTACGGGTAAAATCGCGCTCTGAAGGAGTTCTCTGCACGCCGTCATTTCTCCGGAAATCTGTCACTTCGGTTACCGTTATCTGCTCACGCTTTTTCGATGACTTGTGTTAGCAGCTTTTAAGTGACCCTATCACGGGCAAGCCTAATAAGCTGGGATATCAATGGCCCGATTCTGTTGTTAGTGTCATTCCTTCCTTCGTTAATACACAGAGCGCCTATTGCTGCTGCGGTTACAAACGGCGCGGCAAAGGATGTACCGTGGCTCCCATCTGTAAAGACGCCTTGCGCGTTGGGCTGATCAGGATCGTCTCCACCGAAAGCTCCGACAGAATAGAGATCCCACAGCGGACCAGAAGTTCGGCAAGAATAGTCAGTTGGCTCTCGCTGTGCATTCTCCGCATATGCAAGCAGCAGATTGTCTATATCGTCGGTAAGCCATCGCGAATTCGCAATTTGTCCCGAATTTCCCGCAGCCATGACTACTTTGGTGGGAACTTTGCTAAGTGAGGCCATGCGGATTACTGTGGGAAGAAGGCTTGAAAAAAATGTCGGAGTTGCCCCGGTCTTTTGGCACCAAGGACACCGAACAAAGTCGTTGCGGATCGAAACGCTGAGGTTAACGACAGCAGGCTCCTCTCTCACAATGATATCTCCAAGGGCTCGTGCAATAGATAAAGCAGTCAGTGCATTCTCATCGGTAGGTAGACGCCCAACACTTAATGCGACATCGGGTGGCAAAACTTGGTCGAGGATTGAGGTAACACGGGTTCCATGCCCTCGCGGGTCCTCGGCCGCTGTATCCAAGCGGACTCCACCTTCGTGCGAATAGTCTAGGTAACGAACGTCCCGATAGGCTGAATAGGTCGGTAAAAGGCCACTATCAAGTACTGCTACCCGTAGGGGAGAAGGGAACCCAGGCACCAAATCGCGCAGTAGGCGTTGGAGTCCGCGTGCTTCGAATAGCCCCGAACGGCTGAGTTGTAGGGCGGCGGAACGAGTTGCCAGCGGTGATGACAACGGAAGAATATGGTTAAGATCGACTGCAGCCGCGTTGTGCTGCAGGGCGCCACCTAGGCGTGCGCTGAGTCGGCTAACGGCGTGTACTTCGAGCCCAGGCTCGGTCTTCAGGACTACGAAGCCTGCTTTTGAGAGCGGATGGTCTCCGTTCCTTATCAAATCAGGATGTATCAGCGGAGTTACTGGCCCCAGTTGTCCTGGCAGCCCATCGCCAATCTCGCGTAATGCATCGATTGGTCCAACGGCGACTGCTTGACCCGGTACGAAGTCGCACATAAACCCTAACCTTTCTTTTTCCAGACTAATTTGGCGGAAAGCGTAGCTGATCCGGTTGTTGAAACTACCACCCACTTGCCTTCCATAGTCATCGCAAGTGAGAGTGACAACTCTACCTCGTCTGCGCCATTCGAAGTTGTGGTCAGCTTCTCACGTAATGGCGCGATCGACTTGGACAGTAGTTCTCCTAATAGCTCAAACGCATGGTTGGCAACCTGTCCTGAGGCGGTTCCAGCTCCGGAGTAGCCTCCGCCCTCAACAGGCAGAATCGTCAGTTCGGTTTGATCTTTTTGCTCCTGCATAATCGTATTCCTTCCGTAAAAGTCGTTAATAACGAATCCCGATTAAACCTGAATGCTGCTTTTATAACACGGGCTACAAATCAGCGTAAAGCTACTGGGCAGACAACGAAAAACTACTTTCGGTGATCGTATTCTTATACACTATAGGTTATAAAAAACTCAAGCGCGCAATAAGTTTACACTCATACGTGCCCAGAGCGTTACGAGTCATCGGTCTGCAGCGATGGCGTTTTTCGCTGCTGTGGTGCTGTGAGGCGTACTGTCAAAAGTTGACAATCTGAACTGAACCGACCCGGCGTTCGTGGCGGCCGGTACCGTGAGTCAGGAGGGGGAGGACTTGACTGCTCCGCTGCTTATAATAGCTTGTCTCAGCTTCGGCCGGCGGAATAGGGCCGAGCGTTTCGATCGAACGGTGGTGGTTGAACAGGATAGCCGTTCCAACGTGGCTAGTTCGACGGCTTCAGGTGTTTTTTCCAGGGGCCAGGCGGTGAACTAGCTCAGCCTTGTAGAGTCCATTGTTGGACTCGGCCGTCAAACTCGGGAGTACCGGAAATGGACCGGACACACGGACTACTACTTCCAAAAACGACAACGCCCACTTGCATGAGTGGGCGTTTCGTGAACGATGTTCTTGGTGGCCCGGGGCGGAATCGAACCACCGACACAAGGATTTTCAATCTTCGCGCCGCGCCTGCCACTACTTCATCGGTTTGCCGCGCTAAGGTTCTGCTACGGCCCGCCAACTTAGCATAGCTGGTCGCCAGTCGAACACCACGGCAGATCCGCTGGCGCATGCGTCGGCGGTTCTGCCTGCCCATGCCGGATCCTCTAAACAATCCTCATGGTCGCTCAGGCGGCGAAATGCGCACAAGAGACCGGCCACGGACCGGCCGGTTTGAATGCATCGAGACCGTGGGGGCGAGGTATCTTCCCGACGCGATGGTTTCGCCTCCGCCCCATCCTGCTTGAGTACCATACGAAAAGACCAGCACAGGACAATCCGAACGCTTTGACCGGTCTTCTCTCGTGCGCTGGCATGTAAATTGATGAGTACCTGATCGTGACACCCGTACTGCTCGGCGCAGTGGCGCAAGCAGGCCGGGTGGGGGTGCAACATTATTTTTCGATAGATGGGAAGACATCTTCCTCGTAGAAGTCGTATTCACGGATGAAGGCCCTTGCTCGCTCTAGGGCCTCGCGTCGGATCGCGTGGATTTCCGCATTGAGTTCGTTGCGCTGTGCCTTGAGAACTGCGATTAAGGTGTAGCCGAACGTATCTTCATACTCGAATTCAGGGATACCCTCTTCCCAAAAATCGGGTGGCATCTCTGGGGCGGTTTCGTAATCAGTATCCGCCTGGTAATGCGTCGGGAAAAGTTCCTCCGCAGTCATGGTGTACTTGGCAACGTAGGTATGCAGCTTTTTGACGGCGAGGCTGTGCGTGAGGGGCTTGAAATTCGCAATTCGCTCGTTCAGGGCGTCGCGCTCGGCCATGAGTTCGGTAAGCATTTTAGACATGTATTTCCTTCGATTGTTGATGAGTTGATGTAACTATCTCGCTGTACTTTCCGCCCAACTCGCGGCCCACGAGGGCCCGAGTCGGGCGTTACATTGCGACGGGGAGAACGGGGCCGACTGGTCGGTGCTACTTCCTGAAATTTTCCAAACGTTTCACTGAGATTGTCCGGTTTCCGGAGTGCTGGAATGTGACTCCGACGCCGCAGGCACGCAGGGCGGGCTCCATTTTCTTCAAGCGTTTACTGAGCGAATGCGGGGACATAGGCCACGCCTTATTGGCCAGTTGGTTGCGCGTTGCCGCTTCACGGAGAGCCGCCAAGAGGTCTGTCGGCGTCTTAGTGCAGGCAATGTCTGGCTCCACCTCGCTCTTGACCAGCGTCCGTATTGCAGCGGCCAGCGGATCGTCGCCCAAAGAATTGGACATTTGCTGCTCCTGATTCTGCGCGTAGGCTTCCTTGAAGCTGCCCTTGGGCCAGTTCAGGGCGCGCTCGACCGCCACGCCGAAACGGGCGAAGTCGGCCATGCGGGTTTCGGGCACATCAGTCACGTTGTCCAGTTCGGCCAGCGACTTGCTCAGCGTGTCCATCAGCCCTGCGAAGATAGCGTCGATGCTGGCCGCGAATTCGCTGTTCAGGTCTTCCTCGGTTCGGCGCAGGGTGATGGTCGGCAGCTCCATCAGAAGGCAACGACTCACGAGGTCGGGTTGGGATGCAACGTCATCGATGCCGTTGAGGATGCATGGTTTTTTGACGTGCACCAGCGTTTCCTCATTGTTCGTGTACAGGGTCCGAGTACGGGAGCCGCCGCCAGTTGCCAGCTGGCAAAGGGCGTCGGATAGTTCCAGCGACAGGGTGCGAACGTTATCGAACACCAGCAGATGGGAATTGGACGCGGTAATCATCAGGTCGGCGATGGACCTGGGAAGCGCCTGGGTGGGCACTGAGCTAGGGTCAATCAACTGGCGCAGGATGCGGCTGAACGTGGATTTGCTCGATCCTGCCGTACCCAAGACGACCAGAATGACATACGGGCCGCGCGGCCGCAGCGAGTACAGGATGAACACGACGAGCAGGAACCAGTTGCCCTGTGTGCCGTAGTTGAGAAAACCGCGCAGCAATTCGAGGTTGCCGGCGATGCCGACCGGGTCGGGCAGCGCCGTCATTCCGGGTGGGCGCAGGAAGAGGGGGGCTTCTGTTGCGAAATCGTGGTGGCGATAGCCGTTTTTGTCGACTTCGAGCACAACGTTGCCGTCACCGTGCAGGTCTACGAATATCTGGCCTTTCGTGCCCAACGCCACGCGATGGTGCACCTCGTGCACCTCAAGCGCGGTGTCGTAGGTCTGATCCTGCAGTTCTTCCATCAGCTCAGCGATCAGCGCTTTGGAGAGGCGGAAGTTGAACTTGGTGCGGATCAACTTCTTGATCTTGCTGCTCATGCGTGCCGAATTCAGCTGCATGGTTTCGATCACGTCGTCTGCCAGAGTCGTGGCATGGACCGTGCCTGACTTATTACGGCTAAACATGAATTGGCTCTCGATAAAGTCATACACTTTGAGGAAACCCTTTTCCTTATCCCTGTCTTTTTCGCTGAGCGGGTTGTACGTGTCTTTGTTGCCATCATCGTCTGGCTGTCCTGGCAATTTTTCTTGAGTTGGCATTGATGTCTTTTTGTTGATATGTATTGGAGGGAGCATAGGCGGGGGTAGCAAAAGCGCTGTGCGCTGGTGCTATCCACGCCTGCTATTCGCTTTGGTTTCGTTGGCGCGCTTTGGCGCATTGGATGCAGAGGCCGCCCCCGATCGCGTCACGCGAGAATCTGTGACTGTCGAGGGTGCCGGGACGAACGGAATTGACGCAATGCCTCCGCTCGGAGAATCGTCCAATCGTCCAATTGACCGTTCCCGGCATCCTGCCGGTTTTACGGTATCGAAAAACTGGCAGGGGGAGTTGGACGATGCTGTCCTTCGTGCCCCGGTTTTGTAGTGTATTTTTGTAGCGCAGCAAAAAAAAATGTGCACGCCTATTTCTAGGGTGCACACTTACTGCTTTAAGTTGATTCAGACAGGCTGAGCTGCGTCGGCAGCTTCCTTGCTGGCCCGGCTGATGAGCGCCGAAACAGTTTCCGACGCGTCGCGGAGGGTTTGGTTAGAAAGGTGCGAATATCGTTGACTCATCTGGGACGTCGAGTGCCCCAGTGCCTTTTTAACAACAAACAAACTAGCACCCGAGTTCACGAGTATAGAGGCGTGAGTATGCCGAAGGTCATGCAATCTCACATTCGCCTCAATTCGAGCATGTTCTAATAACCGGGTAAAGCATTTTCTTGGATTGTTCAGTGGCTTATTTTCGTCGCGGTGTCCAGGGAATACAAATGGTCCCTTGCCGCGAATAATGCTCGTGAGTAGTTCCTTCGCTGCGGCGTTGAGCCGCACATAACGGGAGCCGGTCTTACTATCCGGCAGGAACAACGTTCCTGATTCAATGGAGACATCTTCCCATTTGAGTTTCAGGATTTCTTCCCTCCGGCATCCAGTGAGTAAAAGCAGTTTGAGGGCATTAACAGCCACCTTGTTGTCCTCGGCTTCCATGGCCTGATACAGCCTGCCGATTTCGTCGGCACTAAGGAATCGCTGCTTCTGGTTGTCTTCCTTGAACTTCTTGACGCCCTTGGTAGGAGAGCGTTCGAGTATGTCCCACTGGATCGCCACGTTGAACATCATCGACAGTAGCGCAAGATGCCGGTTCGCGGTTGCTTGCGACAGCTTCTTGGATATCATCATGTGGTAGGCCTGAATGTCGCGGGTCGTTATGTCGCACAGGCGGCGATCGCCGAAATAGTCATTCAGGTAGAGCCGCAGCTTGCTTTCGTCCGCGTTGGCAGACCGTTTGTAGCCCCCCACGAATGTAAGGAAGGCACGGGAGTGCTCTCGGAAATTGGGCATGCCCTTGATTCGGTCTGTGGTGTCCTGCGGATCGATATTGACGTCGAGCTTTCCCTTGTTTTCTTGTACGCGTTGGCGAGCATCCAGGATCGTAGTTCCTGGATACGCGCCAACGCGCATTGCGCGCTTCTTTCCGCCGAAAACGTAGCGGTGATAGAACACGATTTCCCGGGATTTCGATACCAAGGCCTTGAGGCCTGGAATTTCCAAGTCGGAGTATTCCGTTGCCTTCGATGCAGAACTGGCCGGACATGGTGGCAGCGCTTCGAGTGAGCGGTTGGTAAAGCGGAATTTGCGCGTAACCATTTTTTGTTTTCCTTATGAGAAATGGCCACGCCAACGGCACTGTGATGCAGTCGTGCCGGTGGATAGGCCATACCCGTACGGAGCCTCATGCACACCGTGCACGCGGTAGTACAGGTCTAAATTTTTAAAGAGCTGAAGGCATGCGCGGTTGTCGCGTCAGCCGGACTGGTGCTACGGTTTTTGGGTTGGGGATTTTTTCTTCGATGCCTCTGACGAGGCCTCTAGCGACTTTTTTGAAAGTTAGGTAATCGCGACCGTCAACATTGAAGGCGTTGGGCCTTGTTGCTAATTGGAAAGTTCAATTCACAACGGAAAAGATTGTTCCACAGGGCAGTGCGCGCTGTCAATCAAATTCTCTCAAAAAGTCACGCGCTCTGGCGCTCGTCTTTGAAATCCCAGGATCAGGGTGCCTGCATACCGTTGACTACCGCATTAACCCTCGCGCTGGCTCGGTCCATGCGGTAGGCAGGGAGCGGGTCTGCTTACCCGGCTGCGGCCTCCGGTCCATCTCCGGGGTTTCTGGAAAAAACCGACTGCCTTGCTCGACCGGTGGCGGTGGCGCGGACAGCAATACCGTCGCCGTGTTCATTGCGTGGGGCTATGGCGTAGCCGTGAATTCGGCCAGCGCACGGCTGCTCCACCGTCCCAATTGTCCATTCGTCCATTTCTCCGCTTTGCTTTCCGTTGAAGGTTGAGGACGTTAGCACGGGCAGGCCGGACAGGACGGCGCTGCTGGAAGCGTCCCGGAGGAAGTAGCGTGCGGATGGTTTGCTTAGGACCCGCCTGGCAGAAGGATACATGGAGAGGCATAGGCGTGGCGTTGGTCGGTCGGACGGATCGGTCAGCCGGTGGCCTTGCAATTCACGCAGTCAGCTCCCACCGGGCGGTCGGAGCTGACTGGCGGCTCTGGTCAGTAATAGAACCCGTAGTCGAGTTCTTCGTAGCGCAGGATATCGATGTAGATGCGCTGGGGGTCAGGTGAGCGCCTTATGTCTCCCACCTGCAGGAAAATGCGTTCGACACGAGCCGAGGTCACGTCGTACGGCTTCTCAGCGAGGAAGCCGCCGTTGTCCAGCCCAAGCAGGTCGTCATCGATAGGCAGCGCGACAGAGACGAAATCGTCGTCCGCAGCATCGACAAGCAGTGCGCCCAAACCGGCGATGGACACCACGACGCCTTCGGAAAGAAGGGCGTCGATAAGCGGTGTACCGTCCCTCCTGCCGATTAACTCCGGACTGGCTTCTAACGCCGCGAGGGACACTTCGTAGCGCTGTGCCGGGCATTGATAGTACACGGCACAGTCTGAGTTCGCATTGATCGGTGAACCCGACCAATACGCGATGATGCGCTGATAGTCGGGCGGCAGGTGCGGCGCGCGCTCGAATATGCAGCCGCGTAGCACGGTCGGGAACGTCACTTCGGCAGCGCCGGCGTCGAGCCGCAAGGCGATGTGCGCGGCGTCGGGCAGAACCGAAACGGGCAGGAATGAAAGGTCCTTGAGATAGTATCCTTCCCTGCGGGTCGGATCGGTTGCGGGGTCGTCCGAGAGGGTACAGCGGTCGTAGTAGTCGAGCGGTGCGATCAAGAGCATCGTGGCAAGGGACGCCGGGGTAACGTAAATGGTGGCGGGCAAGGTAGTTCCTGTTTTGTTGTCGTGGTTGAGGAAATCAGTCGATCACGGTGTACCCCTTGCGTCGCAGGCGTACCTCGTAGTGATGCTCGATCTGCGGCCGGTTCCTTGCGAAGAGGGTCATGTCGCGCGTGCCCCGGACGCGGGTCGCGCGCTTCGCTCGGATCGCGTTGCAGAGCGCGTCTAGGTCAAAATTTGCATCATAGAAAAGATGATGGTTCGACAGGGCGAGGCGATCGATATCCAGCTGGTTGTTCATGACATATCGCATCGCTTGCTCATGCGAGCGAAGCAATGCGAGGTGAACGATCTTTGCGTCTCCGTGCCCAGCCTTTCCGATGAAGTAGGGCGTGCGGGTAATGGTCGTGTTCACCCGCCTGAAAACAATACCGAACCGTTCGGTCATGACCTCCATGAGCTTGGCGTCGAGCGCGATCATGTCCAGGTCACCGAGAGGGGCGGCGGCCGCGGGATCGATGATCCTTCTGAGCAGCCCCCCGTAGATGTAGAGATTGTGAACGCCGATCATCCAGTGCAGCAGCCCTTGCGGCAGCCGCTCGGAAGCGGCCAGCGCGCCAAGATGCGGCCCTGTAGTCATCGCGCCGCTGATCATTATTGAGGCTTTTTGGCGGGGATTTCGAGCGTTTTCCCGTGTGCCTTATGATCCGGCAACGAATCAGGCTCGGCCTGCTTTTCGTCGTCAGCGTCCGTTGGCAACTCGATGAGGATCCCGGCCTTGGCGATCATCTTCTTGCGCCACGCGTCCCAGTCCCCTGCGACGATATGCTTGCTGTCGGCGTTTGGTGCTGCGGCTGTCAGCCCCAGCACCCGCAGGGTCGCGGTGAGGAAGCCTGCGTTGTTACTCGACCGCGATTTGTAAGTACCCTTGACCGCCTTCGACGGGAAAAGTGCGCCGGCCTTGTATGCGTCCAAGCAGGCTTCGATAGAAAGGATATTGACGCGTTCCTTACTAAAATATCCGCCCCCGTCGTTCTGGGTTAAGGCGATGAAAAGGTTTTTGCGATCGCGGTCGGCCAGAACCTGATAGCTGAGGCTGCCGGTACTGTGCAGACCGAGCTTGTTGGCGGTACCAGCTTCCAGTTGCCAATACTGTGCAAGGGCAATCGTGGGGATATCGGGGTTGTCAGCCGACGTCGCAGCCTCGGCTGACGGTTCGGCCATTTCAAGCGGTTTTTTGACGGAAGTAGGCTTGTTCATGGGGTTCTCCGGTTGTAATTTCGGATACTGCAATTAAAAAATCTCCATAACCGTGAAGTCATGGAGATGGAGCTGTGAGAGCGGGGATTACGGATGTAGTGAGCGATACCGTGCCACGTCACCTGCGATACTTGATCTCAAACGAGATGTTCAGGTCTAAGCTGCGAGGCAATAAGATTTGCTTGAGTGGCTGGGGGCTGACGGCGCTGGACAGACCGCCGATAAGGGCACTGGAGTTGGGTTTTGCTTGCGATAGCCACGTCGGGCTCTTGGTGTTTTTTGGCATGTCGAAATCCTCTAGTTAATGAACTGCTGAAATGCAAAACGCCCGAGACCTTGCGGTGGCGGGCTTTTCATGTTCTCGTCATGCGTGGTGCATTACGCAGAAAATATGGTGTTGAGACGTGAGAAGGGAAAGTGACTCGGCGCGTCTTCAAGAACTCGACGAGTCCGTCGCCTGCCGCTCCTTGAACCGCCGGTCCAGCGGAGAGATGGGACCGTCGAAGCTGGTCGCGTTGGATGAGGTACGCGCTTATTAACTAGTATGGTAGGTCCACGACAAAACGCCATTTCGCCCGTAGCCATGGGAGGAAAATTAATCCATAATGGAAATTTCCCCTAGAGAACAGGTCAGGAAGTGGATCAACAAACGTCAGAGCGGGTTAAGTCCAGATTTTTGCAGGAGCTGAAGCATCACTTGGATGGGTGGCGCGCAAAAGTGAAGAAAGACTTCGGCGAGGAGAATTTCAACGAAGAGCTCAGGTTGCTAAATAGCGACCCGCTCTATCCCAAATTTAATTTCGCAACTGCAGATTACGTAAATATCCGATTTATTGGTAGGATGAGTATTAGTATCGGACGCCGCCTTGGTGAGATTTACGATAAGGTTCCTAGGTTTCTCGTGGGCGCGCGATTTAATCTCGCTCCATCGGTGGTCGCTCCGGTTATTGACGGTCTTGAACTCGACATATGCCTAGAGTTTGCGCGTCTGTCTGAGGGCGACCGGCTTTCTGTATTTGCTGAGCTTGCGAAAATATATCCCTACCAAAACTTTTCTGGATACCGAGGTTTGGGAATTGAAATACGATACAATTTTAATCCCAACGATAGCTCACGACTGCGAAAAGACGTTGTCATGGCAGAGAATCTGATTGAGGCGGGTCTCTTTCCGATTTATTTGATATTCAGCAGCATAAGTCCGAGAGATGAAGCGATTAAGAGGCTGACTCAGGCAGGCTGGAACTTTGTCGTCGGACATGCCGCATCAAGTCTCTCCGCGAATCTTTTTGGCCTGGATCTCAGCCAAATTTTGGACTTGCCTGAAGTAAGTGCATTAATAAAATTCGAGATTGATACAATGATGAAGGAGTTGAAGAATTCCTATTCATTCGAGAAATTTGTGGATGGGGATTATATTAAAAAAAATCCGGCCCTGTACGGTCGATATTGATCTTCTAGAGCGAGGATATAAAAAGCCGAGTACCCAAAGGTACTCGGCTTTTATTTTTTCAAAGTTACAAGCGAATCCTATTTTTTCCACGCATAAACGATCGACTCATGTAGGTCCTTGCCGCTGTTGCGCCGACGAATGCGGTCTATAAGCCGGGTTTCGTAACCGATGTTCAGTTCTTCAAAGATGCGACCAAGTAAGACATCCGTTTCAATATAAATCTCTTTGGTCCTGGAGTTGCCGACAACGTAAGCACATCGCATGTTCTCTTGGGGAAGCCGTTCAAGCTCCAAAATTTGCTTAGCAAGTAGGTTGAAATATTTCAACACGTAGTTCGCCATCAAATTGTCCTTTTGGCGGATTTCATGAACGACTGGAGAGACGACACGATCCACAGCATCATTTATAGGTGCGACGATGCCTTTTTGCAATATCGAAGTTGCGGTGCCCCATGTTCCTCCGATAGTTTTAAGATCTAGGGCAGACGCCTCCTTTGCCAGTTTTATGAAGTCAAAGAAATATAAATGAGGACGCGTGTTCCAAACATAGCTGTACCTATTTGGGTATGGTGGCGATGTGATGACGCACGAAATCGGTTCGATAGAACTCGCGATGCTTTCGATATCTGTCGAGTCGACATGAAAAATTTCAGATCTAATATCACCCGAATTTTCCTGCACCGCTTGCAAATCCTCAATCATCTTTGATGTGTGGCGAACAAATGTACTAATTACATCGATTTCGTGCGCCGATCTGTCAATGAAATGTAGTTGGAGTTTTCCGAGCGTAACATTAGTCAAATCTGGCACCAATACTCCAGCAAGTGCAAGTCGGAAAAAATTACGCGCACCGTCATCGTCGCCGCATACCTGATCAATGATGCTTCGAAGGTGAAGGAGGTCAATGATCACATCGTTTCGCCACCAGCGGTGAGGATTGTGAATTGGCGGGATCTCATGCCCGAATTTAGCCAAGTCATCAACAGATGACGCCTTGCTCATTTCTTTGAAATTTCGGTTAATCTCACTCAGCGCCGCGCTCAGGATTCCGCAGTCTGGTCCCCAGTTCATACTGGTCTTCCCAATCCAATGCAAGAACGGATTTATCTCAAAGCCGTAGCATTTGATACCGAGAAGCTGGCATTCGATCGACGTAGTGCTAGCTCCCGAAAATGGGTCAAGCACACGCTCGCCGGCCCGATGTTCCAGCTTTTCCAGCATAGTCTGAACCAGATCAGGGCCATAGCTCGGTGTGAGTCTGAACCAGCGATGGACGAGTGCAGCGAGGCCAGATTTGAAAGTCGCAAGTTTGGCTGGTATGTCGTTATATTCGACGACGCTTGCGGGGCTGTCGTCGAACTGCAGCAATGATTGTGTTTTCATCTTCTTAATGTAGTTAGTGTGTACTGAATCGTCTTCCTACTGTCGCATGGGAAGTTGCAGTGGTAAAATTTTTCGAAAAATTGGGGCGTGATTACGATGTCTTCCAAAGGTAGGGAGCGCTCGGTAGTTGTACCTAAGCCATGGCTATCAATGAGGAACTAATATTATTGGACTACAATTTAAAAATATATTCATAAAGGTGTCGTCGATTCGTATGCAATCCAAGCTTAGTCAAGTCAGGCGTTGATTGCCTAAGGAATTTTGCAGGGAGGCAAATTTCAAGTTGCAGCGTGGATTTGGTTTTGTCTAGAACAGTGCATCATTAGGGCGTCGAGAAGGTATTCACAATTTTTTGGTATCTAGTTAATCAACAGAAGCGTAGGATTGGCGTACGTTGCTTCCTTAGAATTTTAGACGCTACTGCCGAACCAAAATCATTGGACAATTTTTAGCGTAGACGTTTTCAGCGTAGTGTTACTGTCTGCCGATTTTCCTCCACGCAAAACGTTTAACATTAGACCGAAGGTGAGCGCATTGATTTCGTCAGTTGAAATGTGTAATTCACTTGCAACCGCTTGCTTCGAAATTCCATCTTCACGTAATGATGAGAAAACTTTCTCCAGAATAACGGATTTTTCATGTGGACTACCGTCGGGTTCCTCTTTTCGATAGCCTTTTTCTCCTAATTGAATGCATAAGGTACGATAAGTCCAATCCGACGTTAGACCAAGCGAGTGCATTCTGTAGTTCAAAGCCGCGACCGAAACGTTCCAATATTTCTTGTGACGAACTAATGCCGGCAAAGTCGCTGCTTTCGGCGCGTTGCTTAGGACACTCTTCCTTGGCATCAAGAATGCTGACGCGAAGGCGTTAGCTTCTCGTTCCAGTTCTGGGCCATGGGATTGGCCATGCCGATGTAGTACTAGATGTCCAAGTTCATGGGCAGCGTCAAACCTGCAATGCTCAGCCGACTTGTATGTGTTCAGGAATATAAAAGGTTTTCCTCCGTACCACATGGAAAAGGCATCAACCTCTTTTGCATCAATTGCTAGAGAATAGACTCGGATTCCCTTTGACTCTAGCAGGGCAATCATATTTTTTGCGGGCAGCTCCCCCAGTCCCCATTGTGAACGCAGCGCCTCGGCAGCGGCCTCAGGTTCATTTGCCGATGTCCGCGTTGGAAATGGAATCCCCTCTTGAACGATTGAATCTTGTGACAGCTGAGTAAGTTGGCTGGGTTCTCGTCCAAAATCCGGCAAATCATGTGTAGGCAAATTGAATTTGGACTCAATCCATTCATTCAACATCAACGCTATAGAACCGGCACCAAGTGCAACGTCGCGCTGTCGTGCACTCATCTTGGTCATGGAGCGGAAACTAGCGATATCCGGAGTAAGCTCTTCAGGATCAGCGTCCAGGAAAAATGACTCAGGGAATCCAAGGGCATTAGCGATTTTAGTTAGGGACTGCGACTCGGGTTGCTGATCCCCCTTTTCGTAAGCAGAGACGGAGCGCTCGCTGATGTCTATAAGCTCAGCGAGGTCTTTCTTTTTCATCCCTCGCCGCTTCCGGGCGAGGGTCAGACAAGTTGGATTAAACATTAATGCTAAGCGGACTTCTTGCTAATAAAGATATCAATATCAGGTTGATCAGGTGCCGCGATTTGGACGGGGTCGCCGTCCAGTTCGATCTTGCCAAACAAGATGCGTTCCGACCAAAAGGCGATCATGCCGTCATCACTGATTTCCGTAGGACGTGAAAGTTCTGAATGAATCCCATCCTTTGTGACGCGGTGCAGCAGTACCCATGTGTCACGGACAACCTCCGTGTCAATCTCTTTCACCGGAAGTAGGTGTGCAAACATATCAGCTTGGCGGTTCGACGCAACAGCAGCAATAGTGTGGCGGCCCTTCGGGCTTTTATTCGATGGGGTGCGCTCTACCTGCGCAACATTATCGTCGCCTGACGCCACAGCAATAGCCATCGTTCCGTTTGGGTGAAGGGTCAGCTCATATTGACCTTCATCGAGCTTTTGCCACCCTTCCGGTACCAGCAGATCGCGCAATGCCGCAATGGTCTCCGCAGTCATCACTTGGTAACGGTACAGGCGAGGGTGATGATTTGTGGTGCGTACACGGTAGAGATTGGCTTGCCGGAGCGCTTCCCAGAGAAGCTCTTCTTTCAGGCCCAGTTCTGCGAGACGTGCCGCAACGTCGGAGGGGGCGTGCACAATTTTTGCGTTCTGCATGGAGTTCCTTTCAGGACTAGATGGCTTCCGATAATTCTACCGCGTTTGTGGTGTAAAAAGCGGAAGTGGCTCATCTATTTCTGTAAGGGCTCTCAACAGTGCTGATGTATGGACGTTTGGACGTTTGGACGATTCGGTTGGCTAACTTACGTTTGACCGTAAATAGACCGGACACGAGGACTTTGAAGTCCAGAAACGACAACGCCCACTTGCATGAGTGGGCGTTGTGTGAACGATGTTCTTGGTGGCCCGGGGCGGAATCGAACCACCGACACAAGGATTTTCAATCCTCTGCTCTACCAACTGAGCTACCAGGCCAAGAGCGCGCAATTATAGCAGCGTTTGTGGCAAGCAGACAATCCTCCCGCGCCGATCCTCAACCCTTGCTGCTGATGCGCCGCGCATGATCGCGCTCGAGCGCCAGGCGCAGGTCGCGGCGCCCCTTGGCTTCCTCGAAGCGGCGCACTTCGTCCGGCGTCGACGGCACCAGCGGTGGAATCGACGCCGGCTTCTTGTCGTCGCCCACCGCCACCATCGTGAAGAAGCAGCTGTTCACGTGCCGCACTGCCTTGCTGCGGATGTCCTCGGCAATCACCTTGATGCCGATTTCCATCGAGCTGCGGCCGGTATAGTTCACCGCGGCCAGGAAAGTCACCAGTTCACCGACATGGATCGGCTGGCGGAAGGTCACCTGGTCGACGCTCATCGTCACCACATAGCGCCCGGCGTAGCGGCTGGCGCAGGCATAGGCTGCCTGGTCGAGCAGTTTCAGGATGGTGCCGCCGTGCACATTGCCGGAGAAATTGGCCGTGTCGGGCGTCATCAGCACTGTCATGCTGAGCTGGTGGGAGGGCAGGTTCATGGGTGCAATCAATACAAGTGGCTGGTCGAGTGCTGATGTTGCCTTAGAAACTGCCACGCGGCAAGGTCAGCCGTGGCTGTTCGCGAGCTGCCGATCCGGCGAAAAAGTAGCCCGACAAAACGCGCATATCGAAATACCCATAAAATCGTGGGCATCACCATGCAAACCCGCTAGGCTCGGCAAATGAACAGCGAACTCCCATACCAAGGTGGATCGGTGCAGTGGCACCTTGGTCCCGTTATCGATGCATTGCGCACCTCGCGCGAGTCGACCCACAATATCCGGCACCAGGGGCGCGTGCGCGAGCTCCCGTCGCGCGATGTGCTGCGCCAGATCGTCGACGGCCTGTCGGCCGCGCTGTTTCCCACGCATTACGGACGCCCCGACCTGAACGACGAGAGCATCGACTACTACGTGGCCGATACGCTCAACGTGGCGCTCGATCGCCTGGTCGAGCAGGTGCGGCGCGCGCTGCGGTTTTCGCCGGCGGCGCCGTCCGAACTGACCGGTGCGGACGCCCAGCGTGAAGACCTCGTGCTGGCCGAGCGCGCCCGCGCGATCACGCGCGAGTTCGCGGCCAGGCTGCCTGACTTGCGCGCATTGCTGGTGTCGGACGTGCAGGCCGCGCTCGCAGGCGACCCGGCCGCCACCTCGGTGGCTGAGATCATGCTGTGCTATCCCGGCACCATCGCCATCCTGTACCACCGCATCGCGCATTGCCTGACGCGCCTGGGCGTGCCGTTCCTGGCACGCGTGGTGGCCGACATCGGCCACTCGCTTACCGGCATCGACATCCACCCCGGCGCGCAGATCGGCGGCAGCTTCTTCATCGACCACGGCACCGGCGTCGTAATTGGCGAAACCGCCATCCTCGGCGAGCGCGTGCGGCTGTACCAGGCGGTCACGCTGGGCGCCAAGCGCTTCCCGGTCGACGACAGTGGCGCCCTCGTCAAGGGCACTCCACGGCATCCGATCGTCGAGGACGACGTCGTCATCTATGCCGGCGCCACCATCCTGGGCCGGATTACCATCGGAGCCGGGTCGACCATCGGCGGTAATGTCTGGCTCACGCAGAGCGTCCCGCCGGGCAGCAATGTGTCGCAGGCGCAGATGCGTAATACCTGAGCAGCAGGACAATGACGATCCTGCTGGTACCCGGCTACATGGCCGATGACACATTGTGGGACGACCTGCTTGCGCCGCTCGCGCCATTCGGCCCGCTCGTGCATGCCGACCTGCGCCACGACGTATCGCTCGAAGCAATGGCCGCGCGCGTGCTGCGCGACGCGCCGCCGTCGTTCATCCTTGTCGGCTTTTCGATGGGTGGCTACGTCGCGCGCGAGATCGTGCGCCAGGCGCCCGAACGGGTGGAGGCGCTGGCCCTGATCGCCAGCTCGACCCGGCCCGATACCGATGCGGTCAAACAGGGCAAGCGCGCTGTGGCGCGCTCGGCGCCGTCGGTGTCGTTCGCGGGCCTGAGCCGCACGGCGATTGCCACGTCGCTGCATCCTGCGCATGCGGGCGACGAGGTGCTGATCGAGCGCGTGCGCCAGATGGGTGTGCGGCTGGGGGCGGAGGCGTTTCGCCACCAGTCGATGGTCGAGCGGCCCGGCGACCTGCATCTGCTGGACCAGATCCGCTACCCGACGCTGATCGTCGCGGCCGGGCACGATCGCTTACGCAGTCTGGAAGAATCGCAGGAACTGCATGCGGGGATCGCCGGGTCCACGTTTGCCGTCATCGAAGACAGCGGCCACATGATCCCGATCGAAGCGCCGCAGGCGCTGGCAGACGTGCTGGTGCCGTGGCTGGAAAGCGTGTCAGCCCTGCGCGCCGGCTGAACGACTACGCCGCGGCGGGCGTGACTTTCTCGCACCAGCCATGCAGGCCGCGGATCGCGTCTTCCTTGTGCTTGGCCTCGATCTCGATCCAGGGCGCCTGCAGGTAGGAAGAGGGCATCACTGAGATCAGGTCGGAGTGCTGGCGGTCGTTGAAACCTTCGCGGCCGTTCGAGATGTGCACCAGCTGGTGCGCAGGATCGGGCCAGGTGGCGCGCGCCTTGGCCAGCGTGGCGGCCACGCTCGGGTGGTCGTAGCTGTCGAGCTTTTCATGAACGATGTGGTGATGCGCGTCGAACACCATCGGGATACCCGCGCGCACGCAGACGGCGTGGATCTCGTCGGCGCTGTAGGCGTATTCGTCATTCTCCAGACACAGGCGGCTGCGGATTGCCTCGGGTAGTTCGGCGATGCGGGCCACCAGCTGGTCTTCGCGGTCGGATTTGCCGCCGTGGATTTCCAGCAGAGCCCAAGGCGAGCGCGGTTGCTCGAGCAAATCCATGATGTCGGCGTGCATTTGCAGGATCTTGACGCTGTTGGCGACGACGTTTTCCGAATCCGAGCTCAGTACCACGAACTGATCGGGATGCATCACGAGCCGGATGCCGCGTTCGGTCGCGCGCCGGCCCGTACGGCCCAGGGTCTCCTTGAACTTCTCCAGGATCGCCAGGCCGAACGGCTCGTCGGCAAACGGGAAGATCGACGACGGCATCCGGTACAGCTTGATGCCTTCGCGCTCGCAATAGCGCAGGGCGTTGTCGAGCGTCTGAATATTGTCGCGGTAGATGTCTTCCAGCGCGCGCTGCTGGCCTTCTTCGGACAAGTCGAGCAAACGCTTGCGCGTAATGGTGCGATACCGCACCTCTTTCGAGACGGTGATGCAGACAAGGCCGAGGTGTGGTTGGGTGGCGATCAGGGTCATGGTGCAGGCAAGTCTAGCCGAAGCAGCGTTGACAAAGAGCGCGCCTGGGGTTGAGACAGGGTCGAAAGCGGGGCAGGGCACCTTACCGCCGCGTCCCGAATACCTGGGTCCAGTAAATGATGCCAGCCTGCCGGTCGGCCGTGACGCCATAGGCCGCGCCCATCTCGTTGAAGTCCGCTTGCATGATGTTGGCGCAGTGCCCCGGGCTGTCGATCCAGCCGTCGACCGCTTCCTGGGGCGAGTGCTGGCCGAAGGCGATGTTTTCGCCCAACCGGTGCCAGCGATACCCGGCGCGCGTGGCGCGATCGGCCGGGTCGCTGCCGTCCTGTGCGTAGTGGTTGAAGTAGCGGCGGGTCGCCATGTCGCGGCTGTGGGCCAGCGCGGCGTCGCCCAGCACCGCATTCCACTGCAAGGGCGGCGCCGGCGCAAATGCGCGGTCGCCACACATGCGGGCGCTGGCGCGTGCAACATTGACCGCCTCGAGGATCGCGCGGCCGGCGTCGCGCCAGTCCGGGTAGGTGGTCGATGGCAAGGGCGGCGCCGGGCGGGCCAGCACAGCGGTCCAGGTCGTACCTTCGCGGTAGCTGCCCACGGCCGAGAATTGTTCGCTGCGCAGCACCTTGCAGTACTTCTGCTGCAGCACGCGCATGGCAGCCACGGCATCTTCCGGACCGGTAACGTCGACCGAGTCCGCGTTATCGGCGGCGTAGCCGGCCTGCGCCAGGGCTGATTCGATAAAGGTCCCGAAGCCGATCCGGATCTGCGCCAGGGCCGGCTCGGCGATCAGCGGCGTCACGGGCGCGACGGGTGCGCCGTCGCAGTCGGCCGGGTTGGCGCGGTAGGCATTGATCAGTGCTGCCAGTGGATCGGCAGCAAGGGGCTGGGCCCAGGCTGGCGCGATCGATGTCAGCAGGCCGAGCCCGAACAGGGCAGCGCGCATGACCGATCGCTTCACCAGACTGTCACTGCCCGGATTGCGGCGCCACCGTATGCGGGGTGAGCACGAGTTTCGAGGTGTCCAGGCCCTGAGCCTTCAGGCGTGCCAGCAAGGCGTTGTATTCGGCCGCGGGGACCTGCGGTGTACGCGACAGGATCCACAGGTATTCGCGCTTGGGCTCACTCACGGCGGAAAGCTGGTACTTGTTGTCCAGATCGATCACCCAGTAGTCGCCCCACACCATCGGGATGAAGGACAGGATGGCCGGTGCAAAGCGCACCTCGAGCTTGGGCGACGTGGCCGCGCCCGGTTGGCGCGCGACGCCTTCGGCGGTATCGACCTTGCCGTCGGCCGTGCGGCAGCGGTTGATCACCTTGACCCGGCCGTCCTTGTCGAGGTTATAGGTCGCGCTGGTGTCGCCCACGCATTTCTTCTGGA
>Ga0308158_10000855_pt1 | contig 39082 bp, 46 predicted proteins | sample PhyBR2_FD_201038 | JGI IMG/M metagenome (GOLD analysis project Ga0308158, IMG submission 201038) | Phyllosphere microbial communities from UC Gill Tract Community Farm, Albany, California, United States - DLSLB.R2 | ecosystem: Host-associated > Plants > Phyllosphere > Unclassified | place: USA... | reverse complement strand
TTGGCTTTGCCCGACTATAGCATCGGGTCAATTGACGGTCAAACTAAACTTGCGGATTGGGGCAGCGATCGAAGCGGAAAAAACGCACATGGTTTTCTTCCTCGTGTAGAGTAATAGTTAATCTTTCCAGCGGCGGAAAAGGTGGTTGCCGCACCTGGCGGTTGCACGACGCTTCGGAGGCATGTTGAGAAATTCAAGAATATTTCCACGTGAACGACACCCCGGCATCCACGCTGATCGAGCAGGTCTGTTGGTGCAACCCGCCGGCGCAACATCGACTGCGCTGGCCGTTGCGCATGGCAGCAACCCATGAGTCGCCCGACCATTTTACTTGTCGACGATGAGCCCGCCAACCTGGCCATGATGCGCAAGGTGCTCAGCGATGACTACACGCTGGTGTTTGCCCGCAACGGCGCCGAAACGATGGCGGCGTTGCACAAGCATCGACCGGCGATGGTCTTGCTGGACATCGGCCTGCCAGATATCAACGGCTACGACCTCTGCCTGAAAATCAAGCAGAGCGATACGACCGGGACCATCCAGGTCATTTTCGTGACGTCCTATGCCGACCCGGTGAATGAAGCCGCCGGGTTTTTCGCTGGTGGGGTCGACTACATCACGAAACCCGTGTCGCCGCCGATCGTGCGTGCGCGTGTCGCCAGCCATTTGTCCTTGGTGCGGGCGGAACTGCTGGCCAGGAGTTACCGTGAGGCGATCTCGATGCTGGGCCAGGCGGGGCATTTCAACGATACCGATACCGGTGCGCATATCTGGCGCATGGCTGCCTACGCAAAGGCGCTTGCCAAAGGGGCAGGGTGGAGCGCCGAAGACAGCGAGCAGCTCGAACTGGCCGCGCCGATGCATGACACCGGCAAGATAGGCATTCCCCAGTCCATCCTGCGCAAACCCGGTCCACTGGACGACGCCGAGTGGGCCATCATGAAAACCCATCCGCAGATCGGCTACGACATTCTGAGCAAAAGCGCCGCGCAGGTGTTCCAGCTCGCCGCCGAGGTAGCGCTGTATCACCATGAGAAGTGGGATGGCAGCGGCTATCCGGCCGGCCTGGCCGGCGAGGCCATCCCACTATCGGCACGCCTGGTGGCGCTCGCCGACGTGTTCGATGCCCTGAGCATCAAGCGCCCGTACAAGGAACCCTGGCCTGTCGACAAAATCGTGGCCTATGTGGATGGCCGCTCAGGGACGGATTTCGATCCGGCGCTGGTGGCGGTGTTTCACAGGACGTTGCCGGAGTTGATCGACATCCAGCAGACGTGGGATGCGCGGGATGGTGAACTGGACAGTGCGTCGGGGATGATCCAGAAAAAAAGCCCATGTTGAAGGCAGGCTTTTTTGAACATGGTGACACGACACATGGTGTGGTCGTCACTCTGGGGCCACACGAGGATAACGTCCAACACTGAACCGCATTTGTCGGGCTTTTGCTACAGCGCGCCAGGCTAATGATGTTGACGTGAAACTTTCCCGTGAGAAATTGAGATAAGCTTGGGACATCGTCACCGCTGACATTCACGCGCTGGGACATTGATGCAACAAGTGCATTTTCGTATCTGCTGCAATCGCAGTGTCTATCCAAATCTGCCCCTGTTGGAAATTCATTGGGAACGCCGAGCGTTTGTTTCATGCCGGCTTTCTAATGTTTCTTCTAATTTGACAAGTTCCTAAAACGCTCTGGTTTCACGAACATAAAATCGGCCTGTCGGTCGGTGCCATTCCTGTAAGGGAATAAACGCCCGACAGCGTGGTACTTTTTAATTCGGGGTCATCATGTACTTTTTCAACCAACGTCTTAGTCGACAACTGACAATCGCTTTTGCGACGCTCGTCTCAATTATTGTGGCCATATCTGCGCTTGCAGTATTCAGCTTGAGTGAAGCCCAATCCAACTTTGACGGGTTTGTTGGTGATGAGTTCAATCGCGGCAGCGTTGCACGTGACGTCAGGTCGGCAGTGAGCGCAAGAGCAATCGCAGCGCGCAACCTTATTCTATTGAATGCGCCTGCCGACATCGCTGCAGAAAAGGCCGCAGTGATGGCCGCCCATGAGCGCGTCAAAGACCGTATGGCGCTGCTCAAAAAATTGCTCGAGCTGGATAACAAGGCAACGCCAAGAGAGCATCAACTCTACAAAGAATTGGTCAGTATCGAGCAGCGTTATGGCCCGATTGCGCTGTCGATCGTCGAGATGGCACTGAACGGCAAGAAATCTGAAGCGACTGAAAAAATGAACGCCGAGTGTCAGCCGTTGTTGAAACAGCTGATTGCCACGGTGGGCGAATATGCAAAATTGATCGCCAGCTCCGCAGAAGGTGAAATCCAGAAATCAGCCGAGAAATTCCGCGGCAAGCGTTTGTTGTTGATCTGCGTGTCGCTGGTTGCCGTTGTCACGGCGATTGCCCTGTCACGCTTGATAAAACATAGCTTGCACCGCTCTTTGGGCGCCGATCCGCACGATCTGAGAAAAGCCGCGAATCAGGTCCGGTCCGGCGACCTGGGTACGTTACCGGAAGCCGCGACCGCGCCGGCAAACAGCGTCATGGCATCACTTGGAGAGATGCAGCAATCATTGGCAACCATCGTACATAGTGTCCGTCGTTCCTCCGATACGATCGAGTCCGGTTCGACGGAGATTGCTGATCGAAATAAAGATTTATCAGCACGCACTCTGGAGCAGGCAAGGCAGTTGCAGGAAAGCGCAAACGCGATGGAGAAAATCACCGGGACGATCCGGGTCAATGCCGACACGGCAGCCCGTGCCAGTGATTTGGCCTTGAGTGCGCGCGCCGCTGCCGAAAACGGCGGCACTATGGTCGATGAGGTCGTTATCACCATGCAAAAAATCACGGCAAGCTCGAAGAAGATCGAAGACATTATTTCGGTGATTGACGGAATCGCCTTCCAGACCAACATCCTTGCGTTGAACGCAGCAGTCGAGGCGGCCCGTGCGGGTGAGCAGGGTAGAGGGTTTGCCGTCGTGGCGAGTGAGGTTCGCGCACTGGCGCAACGCAGTGCGCAGGCGGCCAAAGAAATCAAGGTACTGATTGTTGACAGCGTCGGCATGATCGGCTCGGGCGCGGGCATGGTGTCAAACGCGGGTGAGGCAATGACCGCGATCGTCAGCGAAGTGAAGAGCGTTGCCGAGCTGATCAGCGAAATCAGCACGGCGACCCGTGAGCAGACCACGAGCATCAGCAGCGTTGGCGATACAGTCATGGCGCTGGATCGCGGCACCCAGCAAAACGCGTCACTGGTCGAGCAGATGGCCGATGCGGCAGATGCCCTGAATCAGCAGGCACATAGTCTCGTGTCGGCAGTGTCAGTATTTAAAGTTGCAGGTGGCAGCGATATGACGAGTGAGGCAGGCAAGAGGGAGTACACGCGCCGACTACTGTCGCCATTACAGTCGCACGCGGCAGCGTAAAGGTGTGCGACGCCGACAAAAAGTACGGTCGCCGGTACCTTGGACCGATCATGATCTCACTCTGAGGCCTGGTTGGGGGCCTCGTGCCTGACACTATACTGAGTGCCGTTGTGCCTGGCCGGAAAGGTATGGTGTCCATGCGCCATGCGCCATGCGCCATGTGCTTGGCAACAGCCGTGTGTCTCTTTGATCCTCTGTGCATGGTTTTATACGTCGCCGCTGCATCTGATTTGAGTGATCAAGCCAGACGGAAATCGCTACCTAACACCCGGAAAGCAAAAAGCCCAATCCTGAGGATCGGGCTTTTTGCTTAACGAAATTAGTGCCGACTGCCGGTTTCGAACTAGCCATCTGACGATTAAATATTATTGTTCTTCAGCAACACCATCGAACATTGTGTTATGCGATCAGAAGCTAGGGTCGACCGAGCGAACATTGAGCCATTACTATCTGATAATAGGTTGACAGTTTGTTGACAGCATAGACTAGTGGTATATGATTGCTCTTTTGGCTTTTGGCAACAAGGACATCATGGCTAACGATATGAAAGTTCACCTATTCAGGGTTCGAACTATGGATGGCGCTGAGCCGTTAGCGGACCTGCTTTCGCGTATCAAAATAGACACACTGGATGCTCGTGTTCGCAGAATAGGCTACCACGAGATGCGGCTGGAAAGCGTTGCTGCGCCGGGTGACGCTGGCAATCGTAGTCCCTATTGGCTACTCGATTTTACCAAACTGCGATTCGAGCACGGCCCAGGGAAAATCAGTCGAAACGCGCCTATTGAGGGGTTCGAACTCGAAGATAACGAAGGTTTTGGCGAGGAAACTGCCGGACTGTTCGACCCAGCATCCAACTATTTGATCTTGCAATACAATCATAACGGACCGCGGTCGGGAACAATCGAGCAGTACCTATGCAGCTATGAAGATGCAGTCGTAGGGAAGTACTCCTTTTTGATCGTTCTTGACGAGACCGCAAACCTTCGTCTGGCACAAAAAGATATTATTAAAAAAGTGCAGTTCAAAGTTGCAGCTCCACGGATTACGAATGCGCAGCTCAACGGCAATGTTCCTCTAGGCAGAGTTTTGGACATGGCAAACAACCTAGATGGCGAAACGGTAGAAATCATCATATCTTCCGGCCGTGGTAGGCTGAGTGCTAGCGTGCAAAGCTTGCTAGACACTCTACTAGGTATGATGCCTGCTGCGCCTCACGACGCCGATGGCGCATTGCAGACCTTTAGGATCACGGGCACAGCGGGGGATGGTGAAACAGATGAAATAAATATGCTCGTCACGAAGGAAGAGATGAGCATCGATCATCTCGTGATGGGTGATGATTTACGATACACCCAAGTTTCTCGTTGGAGCGGACTATTGCGCGCCAGGCGAGGCTGGAACAAAAAAATTCAACCATGACACGTCGCCTTGAAATTCTCTATCCCATTCTTCTTGCCTGCCTCACGGCAGGCTTGTGGTGGAAATTTAAGCCGGTTTTCCCTCCTGATGAAAAAGAATTTCTGGCAGCCGGATTGAGCATAGGCGCGATCCTTACCGGGTTCATCACGACCGCCAAGGCTATACTGGTAGCCCTCCCTAGCGACTCGATAATGGGAAGACTTCGCGCGTCTGGTTATATCGATGATCTGATTTTATATCTTGCGCATGCACTTTATTCTTGCTTCTTCTTCAGCATTTACTGCCTAGCCGGATTCTTTCTCTTAGAAGCGAACAAGCAAGTTTTAACTAAATATTATGGGGTTATCTGGATTTTTTTGGCTGTTTTCTCGGCTGCAGCGTTCTATCGGGTTTCAAACTTCCTGTTCAGAATTATCCGCTTCAACCCCAACGGTCTTCCATAGAAAACCCTGAAAAATATACTCATCGGCCGAGAGATTAGTCGGGTTGAGTAATTGGCTTGCGGACTAGTAATTTTGAGAAAAAGTACCATTCCCATATCGCTAGTTTCCACGAAAATGTCGAATCAAATCATGCGGCTTTCTTAATTCTTCTGGTGGCTTCCGTTCCGGATTCAGCCAAACTTCATTGCTTAATTCCAAATCCTGCTTAGCCAAGTACCTGCCGTTGAAAGTCTACGAATGCACAACGGTATGGAAATAAATTGTTATCGTTCCCGAAATTACTTGATTATTGCATGCTTGTTTTGTGCACGAGGCGTGTATATATCTTGCTAGCCCTGGTACTTGCCATGCAGACGAGTGCCAGGTTGGAAGTGCGGGGGGGGGGGGATAATCGTAAATGCCTCCCATGCGCAGCGATACAGGCCCGCACAACAGCGTTTAACTGTTGAAAGATGCTACTTTAACGCTCACCGGACTACTCGGTTTCAGTGTGCCTCATTTGAGTGGCGCATTGACACTCTCAATAAACTTGTAAATTTGCTCAGCAGTAGCGCCGTCAACTTCGCTTCCTTGAAATACAACGGAGCCGGTCTCATAAACATTCACAACAAGTTCGTTTGGGAAGGTGTACATGCTCTGCCCGTTGGGCTTATTATCGAGCTTGCATTCAAAACCATTTAAAAAAGACTTCAAAAGGCTGAGATTCAGGCATTTAATTGTTGGCATTGATTATCCTGTAAGTTGTAGGTTTGAGAGGCGATTTCTAATATAAGAATTTGAGTGCTTCGAGGTTTTCTTTTAGATGCGATTGACGGGTTGCCATTTTGCATTAAAAAAATTATGAAATTTTCACACCTGATAAATTTAGGCAATCGAAGCTCGTTGTAATCTGGCTCCACTAGTAAGGAAACGAAATTTGTGTACAGCCAGGTGAGCATCATAGTACAGAGCGCCGACAATTAGCGCTTTGATACTCAAGTCGTCGACTGCTGGAAGAATTCCAACTCGCCGACGATCACCAGCGGCAAGACTGGTGACACGCAGCGGCCGAACTTTGCCGCATTGCTCAGTCAAACTCGCAACAACAAGATGCTGATAGTAGCAAAACTGGACCGCCTAGCTTAGAAAAACATTTTAAAATCGTAAAACTTGCTTCAAATGTAGGTCCGTACCGGTTAATCAACTAGTGCAAGCAATTCGTCAAGTGCAGTAATACAGTCATGAATACGTTCCGCATTAACTTTAACATCGTTATTATGAACTTTGTGATATCCGCTTTGAAGTTTAGATAAAGGGCGGCCAAAGTGCGCGGCTACAACGCCTGCAGTATTGAAATCCCTGAGCGCGACCGAATATTTGGAGCGGAATTGTACAAGACTCTTCGCTGACTTAGCGCGGGGAGTGAAATAGGTAGAGTGGTTTTTGTAGGCTTGATACAGGCTGTCTGTAGTAGCGTCGGACAGGGCACTAAACGCAGTAGCCGCTCCCTCATACTGCGTAAGTCGATTTCCGACAATTACGTGGATCTTTGGAATATTAAGGGAATGTTGCTGAGCCTTGGTAGCGAATGTCCAAGAACCATAGATGGGGTGGGGCGGGACTTGCCCATGCAACAAAATAAACATTGCATTGGTTGCTGTACGTGATGAATCGTCAGCATTTACCGGAGTAATGAGTTTGTCTGCCGCTGAAATCGCGAGTTCCGTGTAAATTGAGAAGCTGGGATTTGTGTCAATAAAAACGGTCAGATCGTTTTCTTTCCACTTTTTTGCGGTTGAATCAATAAGACCTCTGAAAATTAAATGTATCCATTTCCAAGGCTGTGAGGAAGGAGTAAGCGCCGGGGCGGAAGCTGCAGCTGAAATAGCTGGCGCCATTGGCTCAAGATTTCCATCTCCGCATAACAGATGGAGATTTGATGGCATAGCCTCATTGTGAATACTCACATTAGTTATGAAATCCAAGGGATTAGGCAGTCTCGCACCTGCACCACTTGCAATTACATTTCCCAAATATCCAACAACTGTCTTAGGCGTTGCTTGAGTGCACATCTGCATTACGATGTCCTCACCCTCTACACCACCGCCTAGCAGCATCATACTTACGTTTGATTGAGGGCACAAGTCGATTACAAGCACATTTTTATAGGGATTCTCCTCAGCATATCGAGACGCCATATGGAATGTTATCGTGCTTTTGCCAACGCCGCCCTTATTATTCCAGATTGCATAGCTCTGTATGTCCATAGATTTCTCCCAAAAAGTGTCCGAGAATTATAGCTGGGCAAGGTCAACTAAGCTAATAATCTTCTTGCTCTTAAATTGTCGAGTTAGCTCTATGAGTTGACCAGAAAGCTACACATATTCTACATGACCCCAGAAAGCAAAAAGCCCAATCCTGAGGACTGGGCTTTTTGCTTGACTAACTGGTGCCGGCTGCCGGTTTCGAACTGGCCACCTGATGATTACAAATCATAGCGGGCCGCAATTCCCCAACGTTGATCTGCATGTTTTTTATCGCGTAAGTCATTGAAATTGTGAAGATTTGACCTCCCTCTGCGGTTGGGAGTATTCCTCAGCATTCACTAATGTTGATATAATTTGCCTACATGGTGCCTACACTCGGTAACCTATGGAGGCATCACGATGGAAAAAGTACGTTTTACGAGCGACAAGGTCGCAGGATTTCAATGCCAACCTGGCAAGCAACAGACGCTTCACTGGGACGCTAAGACACCAGGACTCGGGCTCCGCGTCACGTTGAGCGGAGCGAAGTCATATATTTTCGAAACGCGATTGAACGGCAAAACGTTGCGGATGACTATCGGCGACGTCCGGACGTGGACAATTGGTGGCGCCCAGGTTGAAGCGACACGTCTCAAGTCTCTTACCGACCAAGGTATTGACCCTCGCGCGCTGCTCGCGGCGAAAGAAGCTCATCGTGTGGCAACCGAAGCCGCCGCTGCGGAGTCGGCTATCCGGGACTCGGTAACCCTCGGCGACGTCTGGCCTCAATATGTCAGCGACCGCGAATCGTCTTGGTCCGAGCACTCCATGCGAGATCACCGCAACGCCATGCAGGCCGGCGGCGAAAAGCGGAAGCGGAGCCCAAAGCTAACTGTAGCAGGGCCCCTCTCAACGCTAAGCAATGTTCGTTTAATCGACTTGTCGATGGAGCGACTAGAGGCATGGGCAAAGATTGAGGCGAAGACCAGGCCGGCAAGCGCGCGCTCGTGCATCAGAATGTTGAAAGCGTGCCTCAACTGGTGCTCAACTCATGAGACATACGGGAAAATCGTTCAGGTGAACGCGGCGAAAAGCAAAAAGTTGCGCGAGCTCGTCGGAAAGCCTGGGGTTAGGGATGACGTTCTCGGCAAAGAGCAGCTACACGCATGGTTTGAGGCAGTTCAACAGCTCAGCAATCCGATAATCAGTGCATACCTTCAAAGTCTGCTGCTGGTGGGGCCGCGCCGCGAGGAGATGGCAGAGCTTCGTTGGGCCGATGTTGATTTCCGGTGGAACAAGTTAAAGCTAAAAGACAAGATTGAAGACTTCCGTCTCGTGCCGCTAACGCCTTATGTTGCGCATTTACTCATGCAGCTACCGCGCCGAAACGAGTTTGTCTTCTCTAGCCCGACTGCAGCCGCTGGTTACCTTGCTGAACCCCGGCACGCGCATAACGAAGCGCTTCAAGCCGCGGGGCTTCCACACGTTACCTTGCATGGTCTGCGCCGGTCATTTGCAACGCTATCGGAATGGGTCGAGGTGCCGGCCGGAATCGCCGCCCAAATTCAAGGGCATGCTCCGCAAGGAGTGCGCGAGCAGAACTACATCCGTCGGCCTCTGGATCTGCTGCGAAAGTGGCACATCAAAATCGAAGAGTGGATGCTGGCCGAGGCTGGAATTGAGTTTATTCCAGTGACGCCGGGGTTAAAGGTGGTCCAAAAGTGAGCAATTTCGGGCAGATATAAATTCGATTGGCTACCTAAGTTACTGCAATACCGCAGCGACCTCTAGCCCAGGAATCGATTTATGACGACGAAATTTGCAGTTCCAAGCGCCCTCGCGATCATCGTCGAAGGGCGCGATCATATACAGACCGTTGAGTTCGCCCGAGCAACTAATCGTTCAAGCCAGACGATACGGAAGAATTATTGTCTCACTGGCGAGTGCTACGGCATCCGGCCAGTGAAGTTTGGCAACCGTTTGCATTGGCCGGTCGCGGCAGTGGCCGCGCTACTGTCAGGGCTCCAGCCCGGCTGAAAACGGCAGCAAGTTTAAAGCGCCAGTCTAGTTTTAGCGGACGAAAAGCCGGACTCCTTCACCGGCCTGACTGGTGCCCCAACACATGAGGGCTGACACCTGAAGGGGTGCGACTATGCATAGATTGCCGTACTGGCTCGCTGTAGAGGATGGGAAACTCATCTCATATTCTGACCTTGCTCATTTGATCGCCTCGGCTATCTATCCGACGGAGGCGGAGGCGTTTGATTATGGCGCCGCTCGAGTAAATCTCGAGAAGGAGCTTGCAGAATCAGTCCTAAACGGTGCACTTATAGTGCGGAACCCTGCTGGACTTGGCCGCCATACTTTTCCGGTCGGTGCGGGGCTGGCGGGTAGCGTTCTCTTCGCCCACGAGCTTGCACCGTTCTTGAACGAGCGAGGTATTGAGCTACGGCTGACCCCGTATGGAAGCGGGCCTAAGTTCTGGACACTAGACAACGCCGCCCTAGCGATAGCGGAGCAAGAGGGGTGGCATTCAATGGCGCGAGAAACTTTTCTTGATCAGTTATTGGAAGCGGCAAATACAAGGGCTTTAGTCGTAAGGCACCCCCACACAGACCTTCCGGTGAACACTGGTCCCATCCGCACTTTTTACGAGCTCACGACGCCAAACGACGTTAATCGGTGGCTTAGCAGCATTGACGCGCCCTACCAATGGGAATGTGACGGAGGCGGCGAGTTAGACGAGCCTGCGGTAGTAAAAACTCAAACTGTGCCGGCGTCCCGCGCGCCTGTCGTGGGAGGCTCAGCCAAGGAACAGTGGACAGCTCAAGCTAGAGATCTAGCCGCAAAATACGTAGACGCCTGGCGTGCGGCTGGGTTTGAACCAACTATCTCGGATGCGGCTCTTTTTGTCGAGGGTGAGCTATTCAATCAATCCATCTTCAATACGCGAGGTGGGCCTATCGATAGGGAAACGATCCGGAGGGACGCACTTGTGGGGCTCACGGCGCGGCGGGCCGGTGAGCGGCGTACCGGTTGCAAGATACCGCATGGTCGACGTGAGGAAATGCCCTCATGAATTGGGGACTCCCCAAAGGCTAAGTGATTGGGGGAAGTGAATAGTCTTTATTTTCAAAAGCTTAGGCCTGATTTGCGGTCCACTACGCAGGGCTTTTGGGGGAATTTTCCCTCGTTTCCAATGAATCATCTTCAACACGCAGCAATGCGAAAGGATGATTCAAAATGCAAACCGCGTACTTTCAACCCATCGAGAACGAGACCCGCAGCCACGTAAATACCGCGTGCGCTGCATTCCATCTCAACCGCCGTCCTCAGACCATGCGAGTCTGGGCGACATACGAAACCGGCTCAATCCGCCCCATCCGTATCAACGGCCGTCTTGCATGGCCAGTGGCTGAAATCAAACGCCTTCTGAACGGAGGCGCCAATGTCTAAGCGCACAAATAAAAACGCCTCCACGGTGGGAGGCGCTCATGTCGATCAGGCTGGCGGGCCTAAGGCGACTGGACAAAGCAAAGTTCTGAACTGCAGTTCGCAGAATATCACAGCCGTCTGTGAAGAGCTTGCACAAAATGGAATAGCGCTTCGAGATGCTTCGGGCTTTACACAGTTGGACACTCTCCGACGCGTGCTGGAGTTCCGCGGCGCGCGCGGGCTCAATACCTATGAAGGAACGGCGGCCGGCTACCTGCGCTTGGCTACCCGGGTAAAAGAGCTCAAGGACCGCTGGGACATTCATGCGCTGCGTGAGGACGTCATCGGCCCCGACGGTCTGCTGCACAAGGGCGTGGCTCGGTATGTCCTGCTTGGGCGCCGCCAGGATCTGCAGGCCGCCCAGGGGAGCCTTAATCTGGGGGCCGTATGACCATGCCAGCCTTGGTCGTAAAGAACTGGGACACGTTCCAGCACTACGGCAAACGCAACCCGCCCTGGATCAAGCTGCACCGGGCCATCCTTGACGACTACACGTTTTGCTCCCTTCCGGACACAGCAAAGGGGCACCTCATGCTGCTGTGGCTGTTTGCCAGCCAGAACAACGGCGTGGTCCCCTACGACGCCCCATTTCTTGAGCGGAAGCTATTCATCACGGGGCTTGATCTGGATCTGCTGATCGGCTCTGGGTTCTTGGCCCACACCGAACTGGCGCCAGGCGTCCACCGGGGGGACGCATGAACGACATGCCAAGCGCTAGCATCGTGCTAGCAGAGTGCTATCCACTGGGTTGCACCTCAGAAGACTACGCTAGCAACGCGCTAGCCACTGACTTGCAGCTCAGAAGAGAAGAGAAGAGAAGAGATACGCCCCTGACCCCACCCGGCCAAGGAGAGGCGGCTTCAGGGTTCCCGACCCTTCGGCCATACCAAACTAACGCGGTCCAAAACCTCCGCATTGCCCTGGCTGGAGGCATTGTTCGGGAAATGCTTTGTTCGCCGACCGGCAGCGGGAAGACTGAAATCGGCATGGCACTGGTACGTGGCGCCCGCAGCAAGGGTAAGCGCGTGGCGTTCCTCTGCAACCGCGTGCACCTGGTCGAGCAGACGTCACGCCGGTTCACCCGGGCCGGGATCATGCACGGCATCCTGCAGGGCGAGAACACAGCCCGCGTGTACGAAAACGTCCTGGTGGCCAGCATCAAGACTGTCGCCCGGCGCGGCCTGCCGGACGTCGACTTGATCCTGATCGATGAAGCGCACACGGTCGCAGGCTCGAAGGAGTACCGCCGGATGCTTGCCGCTGCAAAGGGCGTGCCGGTGGTTGGACTGTCGGCCACGCCGTACGCACGGGGCCTGGGCAAGCACTACGACGAGCTGGGCGGGCCGCTGTTCGAGCACATGACGGTGGCGGCGACGATCCCGGAATTGATCGATGCCGGCTACCTGGTCGACTGCGACGTGTACGCGCCGAGCGAACCGGACATGACCGGCATCAAGCAGGCCCGCAACGCGTTCGGCGACATGGATTACACCGACGCCGACGTGGGACGCGCGGCCGATAAACCCGAGCTGGTGGGCGACATCGTGACGCACTGGATGCGCCTGGCGCGCGGCACGCCGACCGTTTGCTTTGCGGCGAACATCGCGCACAGCAAGCACATCGTCGAGCGGTTCCTTGCCGCTGGCGTCACGGCCGAGCACATCGATTGCTACACCGAGGAGGAGGACCGGCGCGCGATCCTGGCCCGTGTCGAGACTGGCGAAACGCTGGTCATTTCGAACGTGGGCATTCTCGCCGAGGGCTGGGACTTCCCGGCGTGCCGCACGCTGATCCTGGCCAGGCCGACGCGCTCCCTGATTCGCTACATCCAGATGGCCGGCCGAGTACTGCGCCCGCACGGCAGCAAGACGCGTGCGCTGATCCTCGACCATTCCGGCACGGCGACGCGCCTGGGGTTCCCTACCGAGGAGTTCCCGCTCGAGCTGGACGATGGCACGCCCCGCGATGCCAAGGGCGCCCAGGAGGTGCGAGAAAAGCCGCTGCCGAAGGCGTGCCCGTCCTGCAGCTACCTCAAGACCGTGCACAAGTGCCCGGTGTGCGGGTTCGCGCCCGAGCGCCGCGCCAACGTCGACGTGCGCGCCGGTGACCTGGTGCGGATCACGAAGAAGGCCAAGGCGCCGAAAATGGACAAGCAGGCCTTCTTCTCCCAGCTGCTGTGCATCGCGTCGAGCCGGAATTACAAAGTGGGCTGGGCAGCGAACAAGTACCGCGAGTGCTTCGGCGTATGGCCGCGCGGCCTGCGCGAATTGATGGCACCCGAGGCCGGCCCGGTAGTGATCGGCTTCCTGAAGCACCTGCAAATCCGTGATGCCAAGGCTAAGGGGGGCGAGCATGCAGGCGCTTAAACCTCGCACTGCCGACGAAGCCGTCGGCCGCTGGCCCGGCATCCTGCAGTCGCTCGGCCTTGACCCCTCATTCCTGAACAAAAAGCACGGACCTTGCCCGATCTGTTCCGGAAAAGACCGGTACCGGTTCGACGACAAGGGCGGGCGCGGCACCTGGATCTGTTCGCATTGTGGTTCGGGCGACGGGTTCAAGCTCCTGCAGGGCGTTCTCGGGTGGTCATTCAGCGAGGCCGCCAAACAGGTCGACCGGATCGTCGGCACGGTGCAGGCCGGCCCGATCGCGCCAGAGCGCACTGACGCCAGCAAGATCCGCGCGCTGACGCAGGTGTGGGAGGCAAGTCGGCCAGTCACCCGCGGCGACCCGGTTTGGCAATACCTCAACAGGCGCTTGGGCCTGGAGATCGTGCCGGCAGACCTGCGGTTGCATCCCGCGCTGCCCTACACCAACGAGGAAGGCCACACCCTGGGCCGCTTCCCGGCGATGGTCGCGCGCATCCGCTACCCGGACGGTGGGGGCGCATCGATTCACCGGACATACCTGACAAACGACGGGCACAAGGCAGCAGTACCCGAACCGAAGAAGATCATGTCCGGCAAACCGCTTAAAACGGGCGCTGTGAGGCTTGGGGTAGCCGGGATGACACTTGGTGTAGCTGAGGGCATAGAAACGGCTCTGGCGGCCTCTCAACGCTTTGGCGTGCCTGTGTGGGCAGCGACCAATGCCGTTTTGCTCGAATCATGGGTTCCGCCTGAGGGAGTGAGCCGGGTTCTGATCGCCGGCGACAACGACGCCAGCTTCACCGGCCAGGCCGCCGCGTTCTCACTGGCCCGCCGCCTGGTTCGGGATGGGCTGGCCGTCGAGATCCACCTGCCCGACCAGATGGGGAAGGACTGGGCCGATGAAGGTCAGTAAACAGTTCCTTCTCGACTTCGCGTACATCGCCAACCTGTACGGCTGGGCCGCCGATAACGTCGAGGATGCCAAAGCTCAAACGAGATCGAACCCGGGGGAAATGGTCCCGTACTGGACACGCCTTGCGGCGGCGCACCGGGCGGGCTATCAGCAGAACCGGGAAAACAATTACATGCGACTGGGCCAGTGGACCCAAGCGCAGGAAACCAACTAGGAATTATAAGAATGGCAACGATCCGTGAGCATATTGGCAATTGGGCGGCGTGGTCGCGTGAAGGCCGCGCACCCGAAACGCTTTCGAACACCGGGATCATTTGCGACCGCCTGCGCGTCGCGCGAATGGGCCTCCTCGCGTCCGGGTCCGGCTCGGGCTACAGCATCGACGACGCCGACGCCGGGCGGGTAGAGCGCGCCTGGAAGCGGTTGGTGCCGAAGCATCGGGAGCTGCTGCGCTGGCACTACGTCCGCAACGCCAACCCGAACATGATCTGCCGGCGTCTGGGCATCAAGCCGCGGCCGACAAGCATTTTCGACATTGAGCTGGCACGCGCCGAGGCAGAGCTGGCGCGCGTGATGGCCACGCAGGCCAGCGAGGTGCCAGGCCTTGCACGGCCGCGCATGGCTTCATGAGGGAGGCGCCATGGCCACCGCTTCCGACGCAATCCTGGTTCTTCTTGCAGAGCTGGACCGCAGCACGCAGCCACCGGACGCGGTAGAGGCATTCCGGCAACTGCTGCTGCAGAAGATGACCGACCTGATGACCGAGGGGGAGCGCCGGGTGCATTTCGCGCGGCACCTTCTCGGGCTGGGCACGCCTCGTTCGATGATCCGCGCCCGCCTGGAGGTCCGCTACAACGTGGGCCGCACGCAGGCATATCGCGACATTGAACAGGCGCTGCAACTGTCCCTTCCGAATGGGACGAAAGAGCGTTTTACTGACACTTTCCAATGAACAGGAGTTACCCCATGGAGTTCGTTTTCTTCGGCGAGGAATTGCCAAATCTTGCCCCCGACATCATCGGCCACGTATTCGACGCCGAGGGCGAAACGTGGGCCAGCATGCTCGACGTCACCGTTGCCCTCATGGAGGGGAAAGACGTCACGGTGCGCCAGGCCTCCGTGACGGAGCTGGCCCGCGCTGAGGCGCTTATCCACCTGCATTCTGCCGGCCTGCAGATTGCCCAGTGCGCACATTGCCTGCTGGAGCAAGAGGGCCAGGACGCCGCCAATAGTGCCGTGAACCGAATGCTCGAAATGTTCCATTCGGCCGATGACGTGACGTATCACCTTCTCGATCAGTAAGGGGCTGTCATGGGACTTCTCGACGGATTGATCAACATGACCCCGGAGCAGAACAGGAGCCTGATGGCGGCATCGGCAAAGATGCTCGAACTGTCCGGACCATCACGCACACCGCGCAGCTTCGGGCAGATTGCCGGGGCTGCATACGGCACCTTCAATGACACCATGGACGAGCAGCAGCAGCGCGCCGCGCTGCAGCGTCAGCAGGCGATGACGGAACAGATTCTAGGCTGGAAGGCCAAGGACGCCGAGGCCGATTACGGCGCCCAGCAAGGCGGCCGTGAGCGTGAGGCACGCATCGCAAAGCGACTGGCGGGCATGTTCGGCGCCGGCGCTGATGCCGGCGGCGGCGATCCCGGGCAGGGCGTGCCGAACGGTTCTCCACAAATGAGCCAGATGGCGACACTCACGCGCCACGGCATGACCCCTGGCCAGGCTGCAGCGATCGCTTTCGGCGGTGGGGGCGCGCAGGGCCAGCAAGGCATGCCCGACGTGGGTAGTCAGGAATGGATGCAGGGCATCCAGCAGCAGGCAGGCATGGCACCTGGTGGTATGGCTCGCCCGGGTGCCGGCCCGATGGGTGGGCAGCCCGCGCCGGCACCTGTCCAGCCAGACTGGTTCGCCATGGGTATGCCGCCGCAAATGGCACTGGGCATGCAGCAGGGGAAGAAGGTCAACCGTACCCAGGAAATGGTCAGCAACATGATGACCAAGGCGCAAATCCAGTTCGAAGAAGGCGACGCCGCCGGCCTCGAGAAGACGCTCGACCTGATCCAGAAGTTCCGACCAAATGCGGACTGGAAGGAGATCCGCCAGAATGGCCGCACAGTCAACAAGGCATTCTTCAACGACGGCACGGAAGGCGACACATCATCGGATGAAGTGGCCGCAAAGCTGCACTGGCAAGACACCGGCCCGTCTACTTTCGGCCTCGACGCTTACGACGGCTCGATCAAGGCCCGGCTCCAAAATGGCCTGTCGCCATCGGCAGCGGCAAGCAATGCCGTGGCGCGCGACAACCTTGCGCTTTCGCGCGATCGCTTTGCGTTTGATCGCCAGCAGGCTGGCCGACCTGTCTTCAATGAGTCGATGGGCGGCTACATGACCCCTCCATCACCACAGAACCCAGCCGGCACTTTCATTCCATCGCCAGGTCGCCGCAACCCCAAGTTGACCGAAGACCAAGGCAAGGCAACCGGTTGGGTGGTGCAAGCTGAGAAAGCCTGGAAAAATATGCAGGCCGTTGCCTACGGTCAAGACGGCAAGTTGACAGATGCCGCGAAGCCTGGCTTCGGAGATGCAGTGGCGGCGCTACCATTCGGTATCGGCGAATCGTCTGGCAACCACTTCCGAAGCGCGAACCGCCAGAAATTCATTCAAGGCGCGTCGTCGCTTTCGGAGTCTTTGCTGCGTGCTGCCACTGGCGCCGGCGTCAACCGCGATGAGGCGATCCAAAAGACGCGCGAAATCACACCAGTTTGGGGCGACACCGAAGAAGTGATCGCGCAAAAAATGGACGGCATTCCGCTGTACCTCGACTCGTTGAAGGCGCGTGCTGGCCCTGGTGCTGGGATGGCCAATGATGTGCTCGAGAGGGACGCCGCGCGCCAAGCGGAGAAGGCAGGCAGTAAGTTCAGCATCACGGCGCCCAATGGCAAAACCTATTCCTTCCCCGATGCCAAATCGTTGGCGAACTTTAAACTCACGACCGGGATACGATAATGACCGACTACGACAAAATCGCAGCCCGCTTCGGCGGCGCCGGTGCCGATTCCGGCGCTGGATCTGACGCTGATAAATACGAGGCGGCCGCACTGAAGTTCGGCGGTGCGTCGGCGCCCGGTGGCGCGCTAGGCACCGCGCTGCGCCAGCAGAAGGGGACGGCCCGCAGCCTGTTCGAAGGCGGCGCCATGGGTATCGCTGACTTGGGCAATACCTTGCTCAATGCTGCCTCCTACCTACCCGGCAAGGTTACCGACGCGGTCCGTGGCGCGCTGCCGGCCGAGCACCGCATGCGCGTGCCGGACATTTCGCAGATGACCCGCACGCGCAACGCCGATTTCGACGCGCTGACCGAGGAGAACAAGGGATCGACCGCGTTTATGGTCGGCCGTGTCGGCGGCAACATCGCGGCCACGCTGCCGGTGGGCGGCGCGCTCGGCGCAGGTACGCGCGCTTCGGCGCCGATGCTGGCTCAAGCCGGAATGTCGGCCCGGACTATCGAGGCGCTGTCCAGCGCGCTCGCATCGGGCGGGTTCCGCGTGGGCCAGAACGCACCACAAAGCGCGGCGCTGACCATGGCGCTACGCGCGGCAGGCGGCGGCGCCACCGGTGCAGCGTCGGCCGGCCTGGTCAATCCTGATGACGCGCTGACGGGCGGTATGATCGGCGCGGCGCTCCCGCCTGGCGTTGCAGCGCTCGGTAAGGCAGGTCTTTCTGCTGGGCGATCGGCAAGAGCGGTCGTTAAGCCATTTACCCGCAATGGCCAGGCTTCGATCGCAACGGACCTGATCCGCCGGTTCGGTGAGGGCGCGCCGATCGACGTCAACATGTCGCAGTTGGTCCCAGGCTCCATGCCCACGCTGGCTGAGGCGACAGGCAATGCTGGTATCGCTGGCCTGCAGCGCACGGCGCGCGACCTGCGGCCAAACGCGTTTGTCGAACGCGAGGCATTGAACACGTCGGCACGTGAAGCGGCTTTTGATGGCATTGCTGGCGACCGTGCAGCGATCGAGTCGGCCAAGGCTGCGCGCGACAACACCGCCGACGCCCTGTACGGCCGCGCATTCACAGCGGACAGCATGCGGCAGGGCCTGGCGCGTGAGTCGCAACAGATGCGCGCACCGTTCTCCGGTGTCGGCCTGTCGAGCGCCCCGGAAGACCTGGCCACGCCAGGACTGCGCGAACTGATCCAGCGCCCGATGTTCAAGCAGGCCGCCGGCGCAGCGCAGCGCTTGGCAGCAAACAACGGTGTCGAGCTGGCCGATCCACTGCAATCGCTGCAGGGCCTGCACTACATCAAGCTTGCGCTCGACGACGCGCTCAACCCGGCCGCCGCAAGCGCCATGGGCCGCAATGAGACGAGCGCAATCATGGGCATGCGTGACAAGCTGTCCGAGGAGCTGGCGAAGGTGTCGCCAACCTACGGCGCCGCGCGGCAGACATTCGCAGAGATGAGCCAGCCGATCAACGCTATGGAGGCGCTGCAGGATCTGCGCCTGACGGACGCGCGCGGGAACATGACGCTGTCGAAGGTGAAGAATGCAATCGAGGGTGTCGAGCGCGCTCGGCGTGAGCCTGGGGTGAAGGCGGCGAAGGCGATCACCGAAGATCAGTTGAAGATGATGAAAGCCATCCACGCCGACCTCATGCGACAAAGTAGCCTGGGCCTGGGTAAATCGGCGGGATCGAACACGTTCCAGAACATCGCTACCGATAACATTCTGGCGCAGATGATGCCGGGCAAGCTCGGGGGACTGGTCAATGGTCGCGTGGGCGACGTGCTGGGCCAGCTCGGCAAGCTCGCATACAGCGGGCCGAACGAGAAGATCTGCAACACGATGGTCGACATGATGCTGGACCCGAGCCTACTACCGCCAGTCGCGCCACCGCGCCCGCTGACGCTGCAGGAAATCAGGGCTCAGTCTGTTCGCGATCTGCTGGGTTCGGCGGCGTATCGGGCGGCGCCTGTGGTGGGGTCTTCTCGATGAAGAAGCCGTAAATAAAGTTCCCGATGAACGCCAGTACCAACAGGGCAATCGCTTTGTACAGCATGTAGTCGGTCAAGCCGGCCTCCAGAGTTGGCAATTGTCGACCGCTGGCTCTCGAGGCGATCTACTCACAGAGGCTCCCGCAGCCCTTTCTCGTAAACACTACCACATGACAACAAAGCAACAACCTGTCACGAGCGGAGCTAGCGCCACGGTGATGATGAAGCAACTTCCCGAGGAGCCTGATGCCACTACTGTCGCGCGCGAGGCGCAAGACCCGGCATTGCGAGCGGCGATGGTGGGTTTCGTCCATGATCCCATCAACGCCGCGGGCCCGGTGGACGTCAACGAGTATCGCAAACAGGTGAAGATCCAGGCCGAGCTTGTGAAGCGTGGCGATCTCAGCCGGCCGGAGGAGATCCTTTCCGCGCAGGCAGGCACGCTCGACATGCTTTTCAACATCCTGGCTGACAAGGCACTGCGCAACATCACCGGCGGTTACAGGGACGCAGGGGATACCTACCTGCGCATGGCGATGAAGGCACAGGCGCAGTGCCGCACTACGATTGAGGCCATCGGGGAAATCAAATACCCCAAGTCGCCGACCTTCATCCGGCAGCAAAACATCGCCGCCCAGCAGCAGGTCAACAACTACCCCGCGGGCGAGAAAATCGTCGAAAGCGGATCGAACGAACTAATGGAGATTCCAAATGGCGAACGGATGGACACCGGAACGGCGAGCAAGGCAATCGCACATGATCCGCAACTGGCAACCCTGGCAACGATCAACGGGGCCGGTAACCACCGCGGGACGTGCGCGAAGCAGCATGAATGCGTTGAAGCACGGCGCCCGGTCGGCCGAGATGCGTGAGCTAGCGTCTGAGATCGCGGGCTTTCGCGTTGGTCATCTTCATGCGGCTGGAAGGCACTATGACAACGAATGCTGAACGCCTGGTCCTGCACAAGCGCCGCATGAAGAATGCCGGCTTCCATCGGCTCTCGCTGTGGGTTTCCGACGAACTGGCCCAGCACTTAGCGAACGAGCGGCGCCAAGGGGAATGCGGGGGCCGTACTCTGGAGCGCCTACTGCTGGGCGAGACAGCGAAGCGCCCGACGTACCCACATGGCTCGACGGAGGACGAGAAGCAGGGACCAAGGCGACAGGTATCGCGGGTACGCGTGTGAGGGCAGAGCAAGCTTTTGAGACGCATCGCCTGCATGTGCGCGTACACGCACGTGAGGGTGGAAATATCGCACCAGTACGCAGGCAGGCGTGGGCGTGCGCAGGCGCGCACGAGGGTGGAAATAACCGTGTCCAAAAAAGGCCCGTGCGCCAATGGCCGACCAAGGCCTCAGTGCGACTATCCCCGTGGTCTGTTAACTCGCAGCGCGTGCTGTTCTTAGTGTGAAGACGGTTGAACTATGACAAAGCAAGGCCGCGGTGTCCCATCGCGACGAGGTCAGCGCAAGAGGTTGCTATTGACGCTGAGCTGGCGAGTTGCAGTGAAGCGTCCACACCTAATGTTGTACTATGACTCATCAACTCTGGCAGTGTTTTGTGTACACTATTTTCAAAATAACTATGCATCCCGATCCGCAGCTAACCCCTTTTCAATTGCTTGACAACCTGTTGCGCACCACGGTGGACGACCTCGTTGCAACAAGCAGCGGTACTGGATCTACGCAAATACTGGCAATGCTAAAGGTTGCAGACTTACAAAGCGAGCTTTGCAAACGTCCTTTTGCTGGATTGAAGAAGCAAGCTGTTGGCCCCGCGAATAGTATGACGCGCGCGCTAGGCTTACTTCTGCCTCGAATGGTAGCGGTAGTCGATAGTGCTTCTCCGATGATGCCAAAGGAGCGTATTCAGTTCGAGGCGGCACGCGATAGCTTGAGCTTAGTAGGTCAGTTGATCTCTTTTCGCGAGATGGCGAAGGCAGCAGACTACGGACTTACTACGTGTCGTATGCTCGGCCCTGCAGAAGTCGAATTGATCGCGGAAGCTGTAGACGAAGAAGCGGTTGAGCATGCCGATCGAAACGCTTTGTTAGATGGAATGCACGGCGACCGCGGTGAGTTGGCGAAAATCCTTGTTCAGCGCACTAATCGAATGCATAGTTACAATCAGCTGCGCGGTTATGCAGGCACGGACGCTCAGTTCGATGCCTACGTAGAGCTTGGTCGTGAATGGCTAGAATTTTTTATGCCTGAGTATGCGGAAGCCGATGCTTATGCCGGCACGACTCGTATCGGGCTACTGACATTTGCACAGTGGAAGAGTGTCGTCGTGAATGTGTGTGCAATCGGGTTCGCGTATGCGGAGCAGGAAGACGCTGCGCGCGATATGCGAGGCTGGAACACCCCTGGACATTTTTTGTCGATACCGCCGTCGCGAATCTCAGCGCAACAACTACGCACGGCGTTCGCCGTTGCCGGCATCCCTGATCAACAAGAGCTATATACCCAAATTGCAGAATGCCTGATTCTTGACGCTAGCAATGCCCTTGTGGACTACGGGGCTGACGGAGCGGTACCGATTCTCGTGCGAATTGGCGAAGATGTTTTCATGCCACGTTACGCTCGCAATGGTAATCCGTACATGTTTCTCGTTTCCCGACTGGCCAAAGTGTACTCCCGCGATGCCAAGCGCATGGGGCAGGAGCGCGAACCTAAATTTGTTTGCGATCTCAAAAACTTGCTCGGAAACGACAATTACATATTTGGCATGGAGCGAGTGGATATTTTTGTCAACAAGATACCGTTGACCGACATTGATGCTGTCGTTTATGAAAAGCACACTGGTTCGCTTTACCTGATCCAGCTCAAATGGCTTGCAGTACATGCTCATGACTTAGAGCGACGTGAGAAACAATACGACGAATTGTGCAAGGTTGGTATATGGATTGACAAAATGCAGGATTGGATTGATCGCATGCCATCACAAAAAATTCTTGCGCACGTGGGCCTGGGAGATGCTGGTATCGACACGGAGACGCTCAACATTCGTCTCGTCGTACTCAACCGGTGGTGGACACGCTATTCAGGAAAACCAGCATTTCCAGCCGGTGCTGTTTGGATGTCTTGGTCTCGCCTTGGCTGGCTTGTACGCAATGCACATGACCAGGTCTCGCCCTTTAGTGCCGCGTGGGAGGAAGCAAAGGTATTGCGGCCAGGACTGCCGAAAAAGGGGAAGCGCTTCCGCCGGCAATTCCCTGGGTTAACTGTGTGGGTTGAGCAGTGAAATACAGCTAGCATGCGTGAGGGGGAAATTTTCCAAATACAAAAAGGCGGCGCATCCAGGCGCCTAGCGGCAATTAAGCAGACTATTGTCATGCGTAAAGAATGCCACTTCGCGTCCTGCTGCCTCGTAGACACCCGGACCTGTCTGCCGAACTGTTCCATGCTGCTTTAGTCTGCGCAAACGCTCTGTTTTCGCGAGGTTAGGCGCACAGTGATCCAGCAATTCTTCTGCAGGCGCAGGTTGAGGAGTGTTGTGCGGAATCTCGGTGCTAAATGACCATTGGACCTCGAATTTAGCAATGGATGCGTAAGTGCCGACATCGATGTATTCATTGTCCTCGAAACTCATGCTTATTGGTTTGCCTGAGTCATCTACATTTGTCATGAAGCTCCCAAGCATGATTCCTTTAGAGTGGATCTTGAAGCCGTCTTTGTCGATGAAATTTATTACCAAACCCGCGTCTTTCGCTGTGCTTGCATATGGGAGATAGGGTGGGTAAGCGTCACTGCTGACCGTCATGAACAGACGACCGTTCGAAAGCTTAGTCTTAGCCTTTAGGTTGAAATGCAGGTTGCTACGAAGGTCAACAGTCCACAGTTTTGGCGTCTCGTACTGCCGGGCGTTAAATTTTTGCCAGCGGTCAGTTGCAAACCATATGCCTCCGATCACTACTAAAATTGCAATCCCTGCTAGAAACAATGATGTCGCCAGCCGCATGGACAATCGAACATGGTCGAAAATTTTTGTAGCTATGCTCATTGGGACTCGCTATGCGAAGATAAATCAGGCATGGATAGTGGGGCACCCCGCCGCGGCCCGACATCAATCAGCACGCGCTGTATCACGGGCAATGGAGCCTTGTGGAGTACGCGCATGCCGGCCTCTACTCCAAAAACCCTGGCGACATTGACTGCTAAGTCAACATAGACAGCGGTGAGTCGGTCGATTCGTTGTTCCATGGACCCAAGTATGGCAGGGCTACACCGCTGATTTTCGAGCCTGTCCAAAATTAGGCAGGGTGCATTGCCCGGGCTTTTTTGCGTCTGGCGAGGTTACCTGTAATTCGCATCCTTGATCAGGTAAGCAGTTCGCTCAACCTGAACCAAGGCATCCATGAGGTAACCCTCGAAATGGTCGTTGATGAATTGCTCCTTCTTGAGTCCGGTCATCTGCTCTGGGTACTCTTGGTGTAGTTGGCTAATGACGTGCTCTCGCATCTTCAATGCAAACAGCATTTCAGCGTAATCCATTCAATTCTCCTGATTAGTTATTTGAGTGCCAACAGTAGCATGACCACATAATTTCGACCTGTAGAAATCGCAGGACGAAACTATGTGGTGGAAGCTCTCTCACCCCTTTGTCCGTCAGATGCGCCACACTGAGGCGCTTTCCGCCCTCCCAATCGCCCGGCTTCACACCCGCCAGCGCGGCCTACTCGAACCAGTACGCGCACGCGTGTGAGTGTGGAAATATTAGAGTCCAAAAAAGGGACGGCCAAGGTCCCTGATCCTGAATGTTCCGCGCGCGTGCGTGAGGGAGGAAAGCTTATTTCTTGCGAGGCACCGGGTCCCAGTTCGGTTCCCAGGTTGGTTCAGGCTTCTTTGGGATATCTGCCTTCCGGCCTTCGATGGCTGCAACGCTCACCACCGGCTTGCCGACCGCGTTCACCCAGAACGGCAGGCCCATCCGGCGCAGCACCTCGATCTGCTTGGATTTGATCTTGCGGCCGGTGAGGGCGACGAGCTCGTCTTGAGTGAGGAACATGTTCGACATGAGGGTTCCTGTAGGTGAGATTAATCAGGGACATAGGCGGCATCCTTGCGGACGTTCCATGACTTGCCTACTTTTATCGGCTGCGGGTAGATGCGCCCGTCATGGACCCAGCGCAAAACAGTGTTGGGGTGTGGTGCATGTTCGCCGAGGAGCAGCGCAACCCAGAACGTAAGCGGTATGAATCGGGGCAGCCCGATCATGTCCTCGGGAAGGAGATGCATTGAGCCGTACGGCGGCGCCCGGGTCGGCACCGATTTCTGAACTTGCATCTCTGCTCGATTTTTCAGAACCCATTCGACAAGCGACTCCTTCTCCTTGGCCGGTTGCTTTGGTTTGGGCTTCTGGATGGGGCGTTCAGATAATCGAGCGAGCGATTTGCAGGTGTACGTCGATAGGCCGCTTTTCCGTAGGGGCGGAGGAGCTGGCCGTGCCTCGCCGGACTTAACTTTCGTCAATTGCCCGCGATCGGGCCTTGGGATATCCAAAGCGAAACATGCCTTTCGTATGTCGCCATCCGTCAAGTTGTACTTGCGCGCCACGGCGCTGACGCTCTTTGACCAAACTTCGCGGTGCAGCTCTTCCCGGTCCAAGATCACGTTCATAGCTGTACCCCATCCATGCCTGCCCCATACAATTTTGGAAACAGAAGAGTAGCGTAAACAGGGGGCGCAGTTTAGCGGCTGAACAGTTGAGGGCTGGAATTGACGAAGGCAGGATAGGGGAAGTGGTGCCATTTGTGCCACAAACGGCCGACGCTCCAGGTGCTACCAAGCCAGTGAGCAACCAGCGCCGGCTAATCCTTGTCCTGGTACTTGCCGATCCACGCCAGTACCTCGGCAGCGCGGTATAGCCGCGCACCACCGGTGGCCGGCAGGCGGATCGCCTTCGGGAAGTCTGGCAGGCAGACTATGCGGTTGCGCACCTGGCTCTCATTTCGCTTCAACAGGCGCGCGATCGTGGCCACGTCCCACAGGTCGATCTCGATCGGGATGGGCGGCGGAAGCTGCGCAGCGAGGGCAACGGCCAGTTTCTCGACCAGCGCATCATCGATCACCGGCCCGCCTTCCTCGGTGGTCGGTCGGTCGATGCAAAATTGGATCGGCTGATTTTCCATCCAGGCCCGCACATCTTCGACCCGCCACGCAGTGACGCCGGCGGAAAGCTTGACTGGTGCCGGGAAGGTCTGCGCCGTCACCTTGCGCCACAGGGTTGACGCCGAGAACGGCAGCACGCTGGCTAACAGCTGGGCCTGGCGAACATATCCGGTGGACGGCAGTGTCATTAGTCGCGCCGTCTCTCGCTTGGGAGGAGGGAATTTACAGGTCGGCATATGTCTACATCGATCTTGGCGCGCCGACCCAAAAGTGAAACGGTGACAAGTCGTATTATCATCGTGACCACCTGTGACAAACCCAAAAGGAAAGTATGAAAGTCAAAGACCTGATTGCAAAACTTAGCAGACTAGATCCGAATCTAAAGGTGATTTGCATTGAAGATGGATCAGTGCCTCTACACAACGATTATGCAGGCCCTTTTGAGATCGTGGATGTCAACGCTCAGAAAGTCGTGACCTCTCGCGATGATAGCTCAGGGCGCGTTTCCATCAAGTTCGACCATACACACACCGGCGCCTGGGAGGTGGCTTTAATTGGGATCACCTCCGATATTTAGGGCGCAGCAACACTGGTGCCAGCAGGCTTAACGACGCGCATGACGCTGGCGCGGGAGATGCCGAAGGTGCGCGCCAGGGCGCTAATCGATTCGCCGGCTTGGTGTTGCCTAGCCATCGCTGCACGCTGTTCGTCGGTCGTGCTGGTCGGGCGGCCCAATGTCTTGCCCTCTGCTTTCGCGCGCGCCAGGCCGGACTGGGTGCGCTCTATTAGCAGGTCGCGCTCCATCTCGGCGACGGCCGCCAGCATGTTGAGCATGAGCTTGCCGGCGGCACTGGTCAGGTCGAGCTTGCCCAGCTGCAGAACGATGACCTCGATGCGGCGCGCAGCCAGCGCTTTGATCGTGGCACCGATGTCTTGGGCATCGCGGCCGAGGCGGTCGAGCTTCGTAACCACCAACGTCTCGCCGTCACGGATCTGGCTGAGCAGCTTGGCGAACTGCGGCCGCTGGGCTGCTGAGACTTTACCCGACACGCCCTCATCGGCGTACCAGTACGCGACATCGTAGCCAGCACGCTCTAACTCTAAGCGCTGGTTCTCGCTTTGCTGTTCCTTCGTGCTGACGCGACCGTATCCGAAAACTGCCATTTTGCCCTCCGTCATGCGTTGATCTGTGTTCATTAACGTTGATCTTACATATGAACATGTTCAAAAGTCAAATGTATATTTTATGAACAGTAGTTGGCGTTGCGTTGGAGGATGTTCAAAAACGGACGTTTGTGAACAGGTGTCTTACTCGCCTTCGTCGTCGTCTTGAGGTAGGACGAAAACCATTTTTGTTCCAGGTAGTACCAGATGCTCGTAGCTGTTGTCGTAGAGTTTCGCGACTTCCAGGCGCTGGCCATCGTTCGACCAAGTGCGTACCATTCTTCCGTTTTCCTCCCGATCGACGCATACCACATGGTAGGTCCAGCCATCTCCAGCATTGACCATGTTGAAACGCCTGACTTTCATCTTTTCATCGTACATTGTTGCCTCCTTATCACGCCACATCTTATCTCATGTGTTGGACAGCTTAACCACTATGACTGGCTTGCCGGCTAACCGGCGTCGATGACCTTGTGTTCCGCTCACCTAATATGTCACTCGGCTTTGAGCGAATCAGGTTCGCAGACGAAGCGCCGCGCTTGACTTGGACAAAGCAGCTAAAGACAGGTAATGCTCTTACGTAACCAACGTAAACAGTTGATCTAAGATAACTTGCTGGTAGCCCATTCGCACACAGAAAAGTATTGCTATCACAAAGCCGCAGGCGATAAATTTTCATTAACTTCATGCTCTTGGGCATGTGATTTAGAAAAGACAAATCTACAAAATAGGTTGCAAATTATTAGCTTTTGGGTGTAAATACAGCTTAGAATTATTTGTGTTTATCACACTACGGAGCCAAAAATGTCGATCTCGGTCAAAGCATTATTGCCAAGCATAGATGTAAAGTCAGGCGAAGTGATTGAGTTAATCATGGAAGACGACGGCAGAGCACGAGTTTCGATGAACTTTTCTATTGGCGACAGTATTAGTGTCGATTTTGATGATACTTGGAGCGGCCATCGCCTAGCGAAAATTCCAGGGTTGAAAGCCGGCGAGACAAGTGCCTTCGCGTTTGTATATGTATTTAGAAGCGCGTTGAATGCTGATTATAAGAGTAAATTTTATATTAACGGCAATCTTGTTGCTGAGGCTGAAGGGAAACTCAGTAAAGGTACTGACTTTGATGGTGGGAACGTAGTTATTCCCCTAAACGTGACCTAAGGAGACGCTATGAAAACCGTCATTTTTTTGTTTGCTATCGTTTCAGCTAGCGTCTCTGCCCAAGAAAAAGACAAGATCTCTGAATACTTGGTCGACATCAATGCTGCGCCAGTGAACGCAGCAGCATTGATAGGTGTAACGGGGTCTGCTATCAAAACAATTCAGACTGCACAGGATTTTGCTATTTCTCTAAACCCAATCACTTCAAAAGACACGAAGGATGCTTTCGGGATTTCCATAAATCCAGGACGAGCTGACTTTGTTCCGATGTCGGGGAAGTTTTATAACTCGAGTCAACTGAACAGGGTGTTAGCTAACCTCACATTTGGATATGCTGAAAATTCAAGCGAAATTAATGGAGTGCTTTTTAATAAGCGAGCTTTCGCACTCGATACATATTTGTTCCTTGACGAGGGAGATGATCCGGCGATCCGCGGGTACAGAGCATTTTTAGCGTGTGGCGAAAGAAAGATTGCCGAAAAAAATCATAAAGAGGCAGTCATCGCCAAGGCAGAAGGTCAACCCATTACCGATGAGCAGCTCGTTAAGCTGCTTGAAGCTGTCGGCCTTGCGCAAGCAACTTGCGATGCAAATTCCCTCAAGACTGTTAAATGGAATGCAAACAGGGTCGCAGTATCTTATGGAAGGGGACACGTAAGAAAGGAGGGCACAGACGAAAAATCAAAGCTAGGAGAATTTTTAGTTCTGACGGCTTTACTTAACACTGGCGTTGACTCTGGTGTGTATTTGAGTTATCAAAAATCCAAAGATGAACTAGATCTGAAAACACTTGGATCGTCTTCCCTAATGGTTTCCTCTAATAGTTTAGTCGCTGCACGCTACGTAAGAGGAACTAGCGACGCTACTCTAAGGTATTTGGCCGAGATAAGTAATGCCGGCAAGAAGAACTCATCAGCTCAATCTGGGGTATATAAATATGCGCTAGGTGTCGATAAAAAGATTACTGGCGGGGTATGGCTATTGTTTAGGTATGGTAAGAGTGTTACTGCATCTGGCAACGATACCGAGACTAAAGGGCTTTTGAATCTTTCGTTTTCTGCAGGATGCCTTCTGAACCAATGCAAGAAAGAATAAGCTTTCGCACTTTTAAGTGGTTAAAAATAGATGTGGCTACGGCGCCAGCTACCTAGAAATAATGCTTATGCTCCAGGCTATAATCTGCGCCATGGCCGGGCTAGCGTACAGATTATTGCCGCAGACGACGCCATGCTTTATCCGCAGCTTTACCTCCGGGCATTCGACTCTTTAATTTGCGCCTACCACGCCGCCGGCCTGCCACGTCTGCTTATTCATGTATTCGCTGAAACGAGGTCCAGGCTGTATGCGCTACGTGCGAGAATGCAGCTTGATGTCTGGAAACTCGTGCGAGAAGCTGGCTTAAAATCGGAAATGGCACCCCTCCCGGGTTATCTGCTGATAGATGGCAGCATCGTATGCCTCGCCGTGAAGGCTCGTCAAAATCCAACGCGCGGCGCCAAGCATTGGCGTGCAGCTGGAGCCCCTAGCGTCGATTTCACGATCGCGGCATGGCTTGAGTCCGCGTCCGCGACGATTACCGACTACTTCCTACTCAACCCCGCTGCGGTACCCTGCAGGCTGACTTGCCTCATTGCATCTAACCTGAAGCGCTACACAACGAATAAATACCTCATCCTGCATGAGATGTTTGGACATGTTGGTACGCCATCGGATGAAGCCTCGTGTTGAGGCCCTACTCTAATAGAGCGGCTCTTTACGTTAGGGCATCAACGGAGCATCAAAACTATTCGACAGATCACCAAGAAGCTGCACTGCAAGAATATGCAGCTGCTCATGGCTTTACGATCGTGATACGGTATCAGGACAAAGGTCGTAGCGGACTGACTCTCGATGGACGGGCTGGCTTGCTCAAGTTACTCACCGACATTCATGCAGGCCGTGCCGACTTCAACATGGTGTTGGTCTACGATGTAAGCCGGTGGGGGCGCTTTCAAGACGTCGACGAGAGCGCCTATTACGAATACGCTTGCCGGCGTGCCGGTATCGCGGTGGCTTATTGTGCCGAGCCATTTACTAACGATGGCTCTCCGCTTGCCGCGGTGCTCAAGAGCCTCAAGCGGGCCATGGCCGCCGAGTACAGTCGCGAGCTGTCGGCCAAGGTGTTTCACGCGCAATGCCGCCTCACTGAAGCTGGGTTCAAGCAAGGCGGCCTAGCAGGCTATGGACTGCGTCGTATCGTGATCTCAGCAGTTGGCCAACCAAAAGGCTTGCTCGGCGCCGGCGAGCGCAAGTCCATGCCGACCGACCGGGTCACCTACACCAAGGGGCCCGATGAAGAGTTAGCCGTGATCCACCGAATCTATGGCATGTACCTAGCCAAGGGCATGTCCGACACGGGCATCGCCCGCCGTCTCAACTGCGAAGGCATCGTCAACGAGTTCGGCCGAGCCTGGTCGCCGTACCATGTCAAGCAGATCCTGACGAATGACAAGTACGCTGGCACGCTAGTGTTCAACCGGAGCACACAGCGGTTAAAAAGCTCGCGCCGGGCGAACGCACCAGGTTCATGGGTGAAGGTAGACGACGCTTTTGACGCGATTGTGTCTCGCGAAAAGCTGGAGGAGGCACGCGCTGAACGAAACCGCCGGCGTCGGCAATGGTCGGATGATGAAATGCTCGACGCGCTCCGGCAGATATTCGTCGAGCACGGCAAGGTGACGCCCGATCTCATCAACGCCAGTGGCGGCCCGGCCGTCAAGTCTTACGCTTTTCGGTTCAATGGCATCACCTCCGCTATGGGTCTGGCTGGCGTCAGCTGGCCATCCGTCACCCGTAGCACAATCACCCGGTACCGCATGCGCTGCATCACTCGAGATATGACGATCGAGCTCGAGAGATGTGCCGTGGCGGCGAACGCGCAAGTGGAGAAGGTCAGCCCTCGTACCTATCGCTTGAACGGCGTGACAGCGCGACTGCTATGCACCCGCTGTCGCTTCGAGCGTAGCCATGCCTGCTGGAAGGTGACTTTAGTGCATAGTCCGCCTGTCGACTTCGTAATTTGGGTACGAGCCGCTTCGTCTAATGAGGGGTATGAGCAGGTTTACCTCATACCGGTTGCCGATTTCCCTGACCACAAATTCATCTGGCCGTCGACCCGCACTTTAGAGAAGTACCAGAAGTACGCTCACCCCAGCATGTCCTCACTGTTCGGGCTTAGGCGCTCAGAAGTCACTCGAGCATCGGTCTAACGGGATAAGCTGGCTGGCGGCCTAATCCACGAGATCCTGGCGCTCGCCAGCTTATTTGTCGAGGGCGGCTCTCAGCTGGGCAGCTACCTTATCGGCGATCGTATTAGCGAGAGCATCGACGTCTATGCCTATGGGTTCCATGGCGCTACTCCCTGCTGCCTGAAGTATTCCCAAAATCTCAGCATTCAAGCTCCGGCCATTGACGCGCGCGCGCTCAGTGAGTTGATCGCGCAGTTCATCAGGCATGCGGAGCGGGTAGGGGACAGGTTGGGTTGCCATGTGGAAGAGGATAAGAGTCTTTTAGATACATAGCAAAGAGTCTTCTTGACTCTTAGAGTCTATTAGATTCTAATGTGGATACAGCATTCAACTTCCGAGACCCTCATGGCACCCAAGCAGCAAGCACCTACACCAGTCAGACTTCCATTCGAACTCAAGGATTGGATCAAGGCGCGCGCGGAAGCGAACTTGCGTTCGGTGAATGCTGAAATCACGGCGCTGCTCTTGCGAGCTCGTGAGGTGGAAGAGAAGCGGCCCGAATGAATATGCCAGCGAAAGAGGGATAGTCATGAACTGAATCTAGGCCGAAATGAAAAAGGGCCAGCTGGCAGGCTGACCCTTTGAAATTTCTTTACAACCGCGCCCGGCGGAACCGGGAGTCGCTGCAGACCGAGGGTGGAGCCTTGATCTGCGGTATTGGACACGTACGTCTTAAGGAGCATGACATGTGCAACGAAAAGCAGGTTAACACAAACCTTGGCGATCTGCCATTGGCAGAAGCAAAAAAAGCCGCGATCCCGCCAGAATATGTCGGCCGGGTAAACACCCCATTCGGCCATCAGTACATCGAGCGCGGCTGTGCGCTGGATCATGCCCGCATGCGCAGCGGCCAGCTTTCAAGCCTGCTGCTGTTGATCGGTGGGAACGGCATTGGCCACTTCCGCGACATCGATCCAAAGGCCCAGGAGAGCATCTTGTGGCTGGCCCGTCAGTTGGCCACCGAAACCGAAGCCATGTTCGAGGTCGTTGTCGCTGATCTGAGCGGGGGTGCAGCATGAGCAAATCGACTTCCCTTTTCCAGAACAGCGAGCGCGCATCTTATGAGCTGGCGCTCATGCTGCGCGATCTGCCGGCGCAACTGCATGGCGCGCCCTTGAATGCCGAGCTGCTCGAGCAGGTTAAAGCGGCAGACAGGCACGCCACGAACAGCACGACCATTCTGCTGGATGGCCTGCAATCGCTGGGACGTGTCATGTACTCAGCCGGCATGAACAAAGAAGTGCCGTCCGATGCTGGCGACTGCGCGCGCGTCGGCACGATGATTGCCGAGATCGCCCTGCAACTGGAGTTCATGATCGATTTCCGTCACGAGGTCGCTGAACACAACGTCCGCATCGCGCGTAAAGGGGCAACGTCATGAGCCGCGCAACCAGCACCGGTGCGCCAGCAGGCCCGGCCGCCTCGATCCATCAGGCGTTCTCGTGGCTGGCAGGATCTGCAGCAGATAGCCAGGATGCGCAGTTCGCGGCGCTGGCTCTGGACGTATGCCACGGGCTGCAAACGTGCCTAGGCCTGGTCCATGCTGCGGATCAATCGTCCGGGCCGGATGCCGACGCTGACGTCTCGCCAATCCTGGGCGCGGCTGACAAGGAACGTTTGCTGTTGCTGGCCGGGGCTGCGGTGCGCATGCTGGGCGATCGCGCTTTCGAACGGGTCGAGAAACAGAACGATCAGGCAGCCAAGGCCGGCCGCAATGGAGGTGCGGCATGAATACCCGACACCTGCAATCCGTCCGGCCATCCGGCCAGCCCGTCGATAGCATCGACATGGCTCAGCTGCTGCGCGATTTAGGCGAGGCCAGCGCCGACAACAGCGCGGTCCACCTGTTCGCCCTGTGCCTGCGGGCGCAGCGCGTGCTGGCCCAGGTGGCGGCCTGTGGCGCGCCCTTGCCGGTGGAGGCGCAAGTGCTGGGCTATTTCCGCGGGATGCGGGATGAATGCCAGCCAGATGCCTTATCAATGATGCAATCGCTGGCAGACGCATATCCACGCCAGCGGCCAACGTTGACCTTGGTTCGGCCGGACCTGGGCTCGCTTGGAGGTTCCCGATGATCCGTGCACCTCACTACGACGTTCCAACGAGCAGGCCGCGCGCAGGGGCAATGAAGCCGCTGTTCGACCTAATCGCCGGCGGTTTGCAACCCATCCGGCGAGAGGTCTGGCTCGGGCTTGGTTTTTGTCCGCCAAAGCGCTGTGCGATTGCCATCGATCCGCGTGCATTACCTGGCGACCAGGACTGCAGGGCCGTGGCGGGCCTCGACGTGATGCTCTGCTATCACGGACACTCCACCCGCTACGGCTTGCTGCGCGACCTATGCGCCGCGCTACTGCAGGCCGGGCCGCGGCGGCTGTTGGTAATCGATCTCGACTACGGGCGCCTGGCGTTCTTGAAAATTTGGAGTGGCACATGAACCTGAGCAATCCCATGACGGTGTTCGCGTCGGAGAAAGCCGAGCCGGACCTGATCGCTGCTAGGACGGCAAGCCGCGCGCTGCTGGAAGACACGCGCATTGTCAAAATTCGCTGCGGCGCCGACATCAAGCCCCTGGCCATCGACTGGCTATGGCCGGGTTGGCTGCCGGCCGGGAAGCTAACCATCCTGGCCGGTGCCGCTGGTACAGGCAAGACGACGCTCGCGCTGGGGCTGGGCGCGGTCATCACCACTGGCGGCCACTGGCCAGATGGCGCCGCCAGCACCAGGGCAGGCAACGTATTGGTCTGGTCATCGGAGGACGTAGCGGACGACACCCTGGTGCCGCGCCTGATTGCATCGGGTGCCGATCTGACGCGCTGTCACTTCATCGAGGGCATTGTCCAGCACGGCGCAAGCGTTCCGTTCGACCCCTCGCAGGACATTCCGGAGCTGCACCGCGCCGTGGAGCGGATCGGCGGCGCTGCGCTGTTGATCATCGACCCCATCGTCTCGGCTGTTGCCGGCGATATGCATCGAGCAAACGACGTGCGACGCAGCCTGCAGGCTGTGGTGGACTTCGCAGAGGCGCACAGCTGTGCTGTCATCGGGATCACCCACTTCGCCAAGGGCGGTGCCGGCAAGGCGCCACAGGACCGCGTAATCGGCTCCCAAGCGTTCGGCGCGCTGGCCCGCATGGTGCTGGTCACCGCAAAAGAAGAAGGCAGCACGCGCCGAGTCTTGGCGCGGGCGAAATCGAACATTGCGCCAGATGATGGCGGTGTTGCGTACTCACTTGACCTAGTGACGATCAGCAGCGGCATCGCGGCGACGCATGCGGTGTGGGATGGGGTCATCGAAGGTACCGCGCGCGAGATCTTGGGCAATGTGGAGATCGACGAAGAAAACGACGGGGGCGCGCGGGACGATTTGCAGCAGATGCTGGTTGACATCATCACCGACGCCGGCGGATCGATGACGACCAAGGCGCTCATGGCTGAAGTACGCGACTCGGGGCACTCGTGGGATACGGCCAAGCGCTTGAAGAAATCAATGGGGATCGAGTCCCGAAAACTGAGCATGGGCGGTCCTTGGACCTGGTTCCTACCGGCGTCTAAAGCGTGAAGGGAGCACGAAGGGAGTGAAGGGAGCACAGAAGATAAAGCGCTCCCTTGGCTCCCTTCGGCGCTCCCTTCGCAATGCAGTAGAAAACACTGAGGAATACAGAGTGTTGAGGAACCCCTGCAAGTAAAGGGCGTATGCAAGATTAAGAACACTGATTGGCCACTGATTTGGAATTTCTTCCATCAGTCGAGTCAGAGCAATCATCCTCACCACCGGGTAACAAGCGGATAAAGTTGACGCAAGGAAAGTCATGCGCTACTATCGGAGCGTCGCCATGCGGCATTTTTTTAAAGCCATTACTTTTCACTTCGTATGAACTGAAAAGTACGATTTCCAAAGCCCTATTGCGGCATGTATTTTCACCAGGGTGCAAAGCCTGGCGTAATAACTTCAATCCGACTCTTCTATCGGCATGGGCCTAACCCAGCTCACCATATTTGGTGCAGCCGCCGGAGAGCGCTAGCTAACGGTGTTCACTCTTGAACATTGTGGCTTCCAGTGCAATACGTTTTCATCCATCTTCGCTTTCTAAACGCGAAGCGTACTCGCATCCAAAGCAGCTCGACACCAGCTGCGCTCATGACTCGAGTCTGAGTCACATCAAAACCCAAGAGACGAAAAAAGGCGGATATCTGGATGCTCCCAGACGCAGGCATCGCTGGCCCCATGGTCAGCGCCAATGCAGCCTCCGCGACGCCCTCGGGCGAGAGTTAGACCATCGGGTGATAGCGTCACCAAGGACCTGCCCCTGGGGGCGGGAAACGCTACGTGAGAAACCGCGTGAGAGTTCCGGGCCTGGCAGCGGTAAGTTAGGCGATCGGTTGCCGGAAGGCGTCGGCGTATCGTCCCATGCCAATGAAGGGCGGCGATGCGAAACCAGTGTGCTTAAGTTTGGGTCCTTCTCCCCGGCTGTATTCAACTTTCGTTTCAAAGGTGAGATATGCATCAGCGAGATTTTCGAGCACAAACGAGCGCGGCGACCGAGGATAGTCTGCTCGCGCAAGAGCAACGCACACATGTCGACACAGTACGTGCCGCATTTTATCTATGCCGAAAGCCGCAGACGATGCGTGTCTGGGCTTCGACGGAATGCGGTCCAATACGTCCAATCCGCGTAAACGGCCGGCTGGCTTGGCCGGTAGCTGAGATTCGGCATTTGCTGGGTCTATGCTGACAGCGATCAAGTCGGTGAGATGCGTGGGAAAGTGGGGAAGCGCAGCTGTAGAGTTTGCCACTCCCGAGCTCAAGGCAAAATACCCATACCATCCCATTAGGTAACAGATTGAGCCTCCCTTTATAACATCACTCAACCACCTTCGTTGATGGTTAGTTGATGTGTGGCAGCTAACCGAATACAAGCGTCTGTAGAGCAAGGATCAATCCAGACGGTGTGGGTCAACGGAAGCTGAGCTGGCCTATAGCTGAAATACACTAATTTTCAGTTGTTGACCTTACTTCCATGAACTAAGGAGCGTGTACATTAGATGACAACATAGCAACTTTGAAAGTCATTCTTGATCCAAAAAGATGTACTATCATTGTTTCCTAATGACAACATCATGTCAAAAAAGTCATGGAAATTTGTAAGAGTTGTTTGAGTCGCCCTCAGATGTAGCTATACTTTCCGCTCAAACAAGAAGAACAAAACACTGGTGTACTCAGGGAGAAGAATGAAACCGCTCAACGGTAAAACGGTCGATACAGAGACCCTCATAAGTCAGTTCAACATATGGCTGTCCTCGGAAGCCGGGCAGGAACAGGTGAGGGCATCGTCTTCAAAGACTGAGTTGGCGGTTAAGGCTTTGAACAAAGCTAGGGCCGTCGAAGCCCGGGAGATGCACGAGCCGGTGACAGTTTAATTGACTGTATTTCCGTTCAGCCCTGAGATCTTAGTTCGCCTTTTAGTTGATTACTCAGAGGGCGCGGAGGATCATATTGCGAGTAAAAGGCAAAGCAGTTTCCTGCAAGAATATCTTCAGGAGCTAAAAGCAGCTACCGTCGTGTGTGAGCCAGGGTACATAGACAGAGATTTCCTCCGTGACTTTTCTGCTTACTACGTTACCTGTTTTTATAACTACGCCCGCACTACTACCCGCTTACATTTTTTCTCAGCCAGCTTTGACCAGTCTGCCTTAGTGTCGCTTCTAAGTGGAACTGAGGGTCAGGAGTTAAGTGCCGAGGAACTCCAAGATCATTACTTGGGGTTTGTCGTAGTTAGACCTCTTCCCGAGACAGTAATTGGTCGAACTTGTTTACGTACCTATCCAACCGAGGAAGGGCGCCGGACTTTTCCGGTACTACAACAGTACCCAGTAAATTTGTTTGGCATTCCTCTAAGCGTGCTGTCATTGGCTTTTCAAGAGCAGGACAGAGTTGCTGCAGCGTGCGCAACCAGTGCTTTGTGGTCGTCGTTTCAAGCGACAGGCAGATATTTCCATCACCCTATACCATCCCCAACAGAAATTACTCGTTCAGCTGCGGTAAGTTTACCGGATCAAGAAGTGCCAAATACGAGGGCATTTCCTAATGCTGGACTTTCTGCAACTCAAATGGCTAACGCCATCCTGGCGGTAGGGTTAGAGCCTCAGGTCCTTGGAGCATCAAATGCTCACCTAGTAAAGAGCACGCTCTATGCTTACTTGAAGGGTCACATTGCGCCTGTTTTAGGAGTCTCGCTTTACAACCACATCGTTGGTGAAACGTCTCAAAAGTCACATGGCCGTCATGCTGTTGCAGTAACAGGTTATAGCATGAGAGGGGGGGAAGTTGAGCCCTATGGATATAACAAATTTTTGCTCCGTTCGTCACGTTTGACGAATTTATACGTGCACGACGACCAACTTGGCCCATTTGCTCGAATGAGGTTTGTCGATTTGCCTACAATTGGCTTTGACGGTGCAAGTAGCGAGGCATGTATTCTTCTAACAAATTGGCCTGCCGATCATGATATCGTCGGTTTAGCAAGGATAATGGTACTTCCGCTTTACAATAAGATACGCATCCCATTTCATATTGTCCACGATGCAATTATGGAAGTTGACGCATTACTAAACTTATTCCGACAGAAGTTCTTTCCTGAGTCGCTTCAGCTAGAGTGGGATATATACCTAACAACAGGTTCAGAGTTTAAGACAGACGTCTTAAAAACTAAATCTACTCATACGAGCGGAAATGCCGTTGAGTTACTTACGGCTGGTCTGCCACGCTTTGTATGGCGTGCAAGTGCATATCAAGCAGAAGAGCTTGTTATGGATTTACTTCTTGATGCGACTGGAGTCATTCAGTCGAATTTAATGCTATTCGCCAAGGTTTCCCTTGCGGAAATCAAGGCATCTATTATTGCAATAGCGAATGGCATTGCGGGAAAACATATCCCCGGTCCATCACAACAGGCTATGTATATTATCCGCACAATTGCGAACCCCTCGGCGGGAGGGGGAGGGGAGCTGCACCAATCGTCCAACTGCCTGATTAAGCTAGCTCAATGCGCTAGGCGGTGGCATGTAGAAGTTTCCAAAGTAGGTTTTGTGCGAATATAGATCAACAATATCTATATGATTACCTTGTCCAGGCCATTGGAAATGCAAGACCCAATCAGATGTCTTGTATTTCGAATGAGTAGACGTATACTCTGGAATGCCAATGTGATAATGCCAAAGCTCATTGGCCAAGGCAAAGAGATAATTCGCAGTTGTGGCATTTCCGCTCCAAGAGGGCGAAATTTTTCCCTCATACTGCTCAAAGTCGGAAAGTCCTACTTGGGCATACTTAAGTAGGAAGTTCAAGACCTTGTCTTGCTGGGCAGTAGGAAATCGTGCAAACTCGGTAGCAAACTGCGTTTTGAAGGCGTGAGTGTAAGTTGTCACTTAGCGTGTGACAAGATAAAAGCCCTCAACTCCTCACGCGAAAGTCCTTGAGGAACCATGATTGAAGGTTGAGCAACACCTTCACGCAGTCGAGTAAAGTCGGCCGGCGTGCTCACCAGCTGGGTGTGGTTTGAAAGGCTTCCTGAAAAGCCATAGTTGTTTTCATCTGCCATGTTTTTTTGCTTGGTCTAAGGCGGTCTTGAATGATACTGACTTCGTAAGTCGAGGTCAAGAAACCTACATGATGCCTACATAACTTGCAACATACAGTTTAAAGACTTAAAAATTTTTCCTAAGTCCTTGATTTTACTGGTGCCGGCTGCCGGTTTCGAACTGGCCACCTGATGATTACAAATCAACTGCTCTACCAAATGAGCTAAGCCGGCGTGATCTTTAGAGCAAGAATTATACGCTATTTGATCCGCGTGAGGGTCGGTCGTCCACCCTTCTTCGGTGGCTCGTCATCGCCACCCGACGGAGGGGCAGACACTTCGGTATCCGGCACCACCGGCGAATCCACGCCCTTGGACGGCACCGCCGACAGCGATGGCCCCGCAGGCGCCGTACCCACTTCTGGCGCCGATCCATCCGACGACGCAGCAGGCAATGCACCCACTTCAA
>Ga0308158_10000854_pt1 | contig 39161 bp, 35 predicted proteins | sample PhyBR2_FD_201038 | JGI IMG/M metagenome (GOLD analysis project Ga0308158, IMG submission 201038) | Phyllosphere microbial communities from UC Gill Tract Community Farm, Albany, California, United States - DLSLB.R2 | ecosystem: Host-associated > Plants > Phyllosphere > Unclassified | place: USA... | reverse complement strand
AACCAAGAAGTGTTTCAACAGTTGCAATAGTTAGCGTTTTATTATAGCACGCACCCTTTCTTTTTCCAGTCGTGAGCGCCTTGGCCCACGGGGAGAAAGCCCGTGTTCATCGGGGTGCCATCGCCGCAGTGGCTTCACGTTCCAGAAGGTCCAGCTGGGCAGTAATCTCGCGGTAGCGAGTACTGACCTGATCTGGGGTCAAGCTGGCAGAAAACAACTGGTTCAATTCTTCTCGTAACGAATCCATCTTGATTTGGCGTACTGAACTGAGCAGGACGATGCGGTCGCCATCGACCTCGTTTTCGGGTTCGGCGGCAATTTCGGCAATCATGCCGTCATACTCGTTAGTGACCTCGTGCAACTGCTGCGACAGTGCGGCAAATGTACCGTGCGGGCCCAGGCCCTGCGCGGTATCGATCAGATGCCGCAGGCGATCCGCGCCCTCTTCGCCAAAATAATCGAAGGCGCTCAGCGCGACCTCGTCGAGTTCCAGCGCCAGGTGCGGATGCGCGACCAGGATACGCAGCATCTTGCGCTCCAGACCCACCGGCTCTGGCCGGCCCTGGCGCGGCGGCGCGCGGCGCGCGGTAGCCACCGGTTTAGACAACTCGAACAGGCTTTCGATCTCCGCCGGCGTCGATTGCGTCATGCTGGCCAGGCCGCGCACGATCTGCAGGCGCAGGCTCGACGGCGTCATCGATTGCAGCAGCGGCTTGGCGTCGAACTGCGACTTGGCGCGGCCTTCCGGCGTGTCGAGGTCGTGCTCCTGCGTCACTTCGCGCAGCAGGAATTGCGACAGCGGCATCGCATCGGCAATTTCTTGCTCGAAGGCTTCGGCGCCGCGCTCGCGCACGAAGCTGTCCGGGTCGTGCTCTTGCGGCAGGAACAGGAACTTGATGGTCTTGTTGTCGCTCACTTGCGGCAGGCACGCTTCCAGTGCGCGGCGGGCAGCCTTGCGGCCGGCCTTGTCGCCGTCGAAGCTGAAGATCACGTCGTCGGTCTGGCGCAGCAGCTTTTGCACGTGGGTACTGGTGCAGGCCGTGCCAAGCGTGGCCACCGCTTGCGGAAAGCCCAACTGGGCCAGCGCGACGACGTCCATATAGCCTTCGGTCACCAGCACATAGCCGGCGTCGCGGATTGCCTGGCGCGCCTCGAACAGGCCGTACAGCTCCAGGCCTTTCTGGAACAGCGGGGTCTCGGGTGAGTTCAGGTACTTCGGCTCGCCGCTGTCGAGCACGCGCCCGCCAAAGCCGATGACCTGGCCTTTGGTGTTGCGGATCGGGAACATCACGCGCTCGCGGAAGCGGTCGTAGCGTTTGTGGCGGTTGCCCTCTTCGTCAACCTTGTCGATCACGAGGCCCGACTCGACCAGCACATGCGCATCGTACTCGGGGAACACGGCGCGCAGGCTGTCCCAGCCGGCCGGGGCGTAGCCCATGCCGAAGCGGGCGGCCACTTCGCCGGTCAGGCCGCGGTTCTTCAGATACGCGATGGCGTCCGGCGCTTCGCGCAGCTGGGCGCGGTAAAACGCGCAGGCTTGCGTCAGCGCATCGGTCAGCGCCAGCGACTGCGCCTGCTGCGCGGCGCGCTGGGCCGGCGGGATCTTGTCATCGACGTCGGGCACGATCATGCCGACGTTCTGGGCCAGGTCTTTCACCGCATCGACGAAGCCCATGCCCGAATATTCGATCAGGAAGCCGATCGACGTACCATGCGCGCCACAGCCAAAGCAGTGATAGAACTGCTTGGTCGGGCTGACCGTGAAGCTGGGAGACTTTTCGTTGTGAAATGGGCACAGGCCCATGAAGTTCGCCCCGCCCTTCTTGAGCTGGACGTAGCGGCCCACGATATCGACAATGTCGACCCGGTTGAGCAAATCGGTGATGAAAGTTTGCGGAATCACTTGAGCTTACACAGTGTTTGTCTAGGGCCAGACTATACCGCAGCGCCTGCTGCAAATTGATATGCAACAAGTTGTCGTCCCTGCCCGAGGGTGGGCAGGGACGACGCGTTGCAGGTGACGCTTATGGCGTTTATGCGCCAGCCAGGGCTTTCTTGACCAGGCCGGAGACCACGGTCATGTCGGCGCGGCCAGCCAGCTTTGGCTTGAGCACGCCCATCAGCTTGCCCATGTCCTGCGGGCCGGTCGCGCCGGTTTCGGCGACGGCAGCAGCGACTTCGGCGGCGATTTCTTCGTCCGACAGGCCAGCCGGCATGTACGCCGACAGGATGACCATCTCGGCCTTCTCGATGTCGGCCAGGTCAGGACGGTTGCCGGCTTCAAACTGGCTGATCGAATCCTTGCGCTGCTTGATCATTTTTTCGATCACGGCCAGCACCTGGGTATCGTCCAGCTGGGTCTGCTCGTCGAGTTCCTTGCGCTTGACTTCGGAAATGATCAGGCGCACCGCTGCCAGGCGGCCGGTTTCCTTGGCGCGCATGGCGCTTTTCATGTCTTCGGTCAGTTGTTCTTTTAAGCTCATGGGATCTCCGTATTCAAAAGGGTGAAACGACAAAACCCGCTGCGGCGAAACCGAAGCGGGTTTGCGGACTTCAGCGACTCGCCGGGACTGGCAATGCCGTCACCGGGTCTTGGCCGTCTGAACTGTCTTAGTACAGTTTCTTCGGCAGTTGCTGGCTGCGGATGCGCTTGTAGTGACGCTTCACTGCTGCTGCCAGCTTGCGCTTGCGTTCTGCGGTCGGTTTTTCGTAGAACTCGCGTGCGCGCAGTTCCGTCAACAGACCGGTCTTTTCGATGGTGCGTTTGAAGCGACGCATGGCGACTTCGAACGGCTCGTTTTCTTTAAGGCGGATAGTGGTCATGTAAAAATCAAACCGTTGGATTTAGGGAAGAACGAAATTCTAGCATCGTTTGCAGTCCAGTGGAAGCTTTAATCACGAAGTGGTGTTTTCAAACGTCAACTATTTGCCACCGCCAGACCGGCCGCCACGCCTGAGGCCCAGGCCCACTGGAAGTTGTAACCACCGAGCCAACCGGTCACGTCGACCGTCTCGCCGATGAAGTACAGGCCGGGAACATTCTTGGCCATCATCGTCTGCTGCGACAGGCCCTTTGTATCGACGCCGCCCAGCGTGACCTCGGCCTTGCGGTAGCCTTCCGAGCCGGTCGGGACGATGGCCCAGCGGTTGATGGCGTCGCCCAGCGCACGCAGCTTCGCGTCAGCCATGTCGGCCAGGCGCGCCGTGGCGTCAAAGCCATTGGCCGCGAGCAAGCCTTCGGCCAGGCGCGCGGGCAGCCACTGCGTCAGCACATTGCCCAGCTGCTTTTTCTCGGTTTTCTTCAGGCCGATCAGCGTGTCGGCCACGTCCATTTCAGGCAACAGGTTCAGCACGATCGGCGTGCCCGGCTGCCAGTAGCTGGAAATCTGCAGGATCGCCGGGCCGGACAGGCCGCGGTGCGTGAACAACAGATCCTCACGGAAGTGCCCTCCCCGTGCGCCCTTGCCTTTGCTGCTGCCGGTGCTGACCTCGACCTCGAGCGCGATGCCCGCCAGCGGCACGAACGGCTCCCAGCTCGGGCCGTCGAACGTCAGCGGCACCAAACCCGGACGGGTCTCGATCAGTTTCAGGTCGAATTGCGTGGCGATGCGATAGCCGAGATCGGTCGCGCCGATCTTCGGGATCGACAGGCCGCCCGTGGCAACGACGACATTACCTACTAATAACTCGCCGGCGTCAGTGTCGATGGCAAAGCCATCATCGGTCTTGCGCACAGCGGCAACTTTGCATGGCATGCGCCACTCGACACCGCCCAGATCGCATTCGGCGCGCAGCATCGCGATGATCTGCTCGGCCGAATCGTTGCAGAACAATTGGCCGCGGTGCTTTTCGTGGTGCGCGATCCGGTATTTCTTGACGAGCGCCAGGAAATCCTGCGCCGTGTAGCGCGACAGCGCGCTGCGGCAGAAATGGGGATTGTTCGACAGATAATGCTGCGGCCCGGCATTGACGTTGGTGAAGTTACAACGTCCGCCGCCCGAGATGCGGATCTTTTCGGCCAGCTTGGCCGCGTGGTCGACCAGCACCACGCGCTTGCCGCCCTGCGCCGCCACGGCCGCGCACATCATCCCGGCCGCGCCCGCGCCGATTACCGCCACATCGAATTGATTTGCCATGCCTGCCACCACCTTTGCTCAACCCGCCATTGTAAGGCAGCGGCGGATTGGCGAACAGCGGCGCGGTAAGCCTTTACTCGGCCACAGGCAGGCTGCGGGCGCGGATCTTGCGCGAGACCTCGACGCAGTACGCCACCTGCGTGGCAATCGATGGCGGCACCGGCACCTCGCCGCGCAGCGCGGCGCCGATCCAGGCGGCGGTGGTGGCCGCATCGCGGCCGTCGGGTACGATCGCCAGGTCGTCGGTGGGCGCGTCGCGCTCCACCAGCAGGGCGCGCTGGCCGGCGTGGAACCAGTCGATGCGCTGGGCGCGGTGCGGGTGGGCGACGGTTTCGCCCTCGGTGCCGCGCATCAGGAACGCGTCGCCCCGGGTCTCGCTGTCGACGCCTTCGAAGTACTCGCCCAGCGTTACCAGGTATTCAGGGTGCGTGTACGAGACCAGGCGCAGCGCCGGACCATCGAATGGCTGCAGGATCTTGACAATGGTGTGGGTCGAGTTGCGCACGCCCAGCACGCGGCGCAGCGCGAGCATGCGCGCGAGTTCAGGGGCCAGGTGCTCGATCGGCATGAAGGCCACGCGGCCGTGGACGAATTCGTTGTGCACCTCAGCGCCGGTGGTCGCGTCGGTCACGCCCAGTTCGTGCAGGATTTCTGCCGTGGTGACGCGGCCCGGATCGTTGCTCACGCCATGCACCAGCACCGGCACCCCTTCGCGCGCCAGCAGCAGCGCCAGCAGTGGCGTCAGATTGGCCAGCTTGCGCGCGCCGTTGTAGGTGGGAATCGATACCGGCGCGAATTCGCCGCGCGGTGCGGGCAGCGGCGTGAACGCGGCGCTTGCTGCATCCATGAAACCGGCCAGCTCATCCACCGACTCGCCCTTGATGCGCATGGCAAGCAAAATGGCGCCCAGTTCGAGGTCGGACACGCGGCCCTCGAGGATGGCCGCGTACAGCCGGTGCGCGTCGTCGCGCGTCATGCTGCGCGCCCCTTTCACGCCGCGGCCGATTTCCTTGATGAAGGGGGCTGCGACAAAGCGTTCGATATCGGTAGTCATGACAAAAGGATACACGGGAACGTCGCACTGGGGCAGCACGCAAAGGTGGGAGGTGCCGTCCGACGCCGCCATTTGGGGCCGCGCATGTGCACATACAGCAATTTCCGCTTACACTGATCCATCCCCCAAAAGAAATATAGATCGCATCATGACCAGTACGCCACAAATCGAAAATACCAACGTCAGCTCGTTCGCCCGCATGCCAACGCCGGTCGAGCTGCATACCACCCTGCCGCTGAACGACCGTGCCTATGCCACCGTGATGCAGGGCCGCGAAACGCTGCGCAATATCCTCGACCGCAAGGACAAGCGCCTGTTCGTCGTCGTGGGCCCGTGCTCGATCCATGATCCCGAAGCCGGCCTTGACTACGCGCGCCGCCTCAAGGCGCTGCAGGACGAGGTCAGCGAGACGATGGTGCTGGTAATGCGCGTGTACTTTGAAAAGCCACGCACGACCACCGGCTGGAAGGGCTATATCAATGACCCGTTCATGGACGATTCGTTCCGCGTCGAGGTCGGCATGGAACGGGCGCGCCAGTTCCTGCTGGATGTCTGCGAGATCGGTTTGCCGACCGCCACCGAGGCACTCGACCCGATTTCACCACAATACCTGGGCGACCTGATCGCCTGGACTGCCATCGGCGCGCGCACGACCGAATCGCAGACGCATCGCGAAATGTCGTCGGGCCTGTCGACGCCCGTGGGCTTCAAGAACGGCACCGATGGCGATGTGAGCATCGCCATCAATGCGGTGCTGTCGTCGTCGAACCCGCATGCGTTCCTGGGCATCAATGGCCAGGGCTCCGTGTCGATCGTGCGCACCAGCGGCAACGCTTATGGTCACGTGGTATTGCGCGGCGGCGGCGGCCGGCCGAACTACGATTCGGTCTCGGTGGCCATTGCCGAACAGGCGCTGACCAAGGCCAAGCTGCCGGCCAACCTGGTGGTCGACTGCTCGCACGCCAACAGCTACAAGAAGCCGGAACTGCAGCCGCTGGTCATGTCCGACGTCATCCAGCAAATCCGTCATGGCAACAAGTCGCTGGTGGGTGTGATGATCGAGTCGAACATCGTCAGCGGCAGCCAGTCGATTCCTAGCGACCTGTCGCAGCTGACCTACGGCTGCTCGGTCACCGACGGCTGCATCGGCTGGGAAGAAACCGAAACCATGCTGCGCGAAGCGCACAAGGAATTGCTGCAGCGTCCGTAACAAACCGCGCAACATCCGCAGGGTGGGCGGCGGCGCCCTCCACCCTGCGGTAGAATGCCCGGTTCCGCTCAATCCACCTGGCTTTTTACATGATCGTTCTCGGCGTCGAATCCTCCTGCGATGAAACCGGCTTTGCTCTGTATGACACCGAGCGCGGCCTGCTGTCCCACGCCCTGCACTCGCAGGTCGCGATGCACGAAGAATATGGTGGCGTGGTGCCCGAACTGGCGTCGCGCGACCATATCCGGCGCGCCATTCCGCTGCTGGACGAGGTGCTCAAGCGTGCCAACCTGCCAGCCTCGAACATCGACGCCATCGCCTATACCCAAGGCCCTGGCCTGGCCGGCGCGCTGCTGGTCGGCTCGTCGGTGGCATGCAGCCTGGCGCTCGCGCTCGACAAGCCGGTGCTGGGCGTGCATCACCTCGAAGGGCACCTGCTCTCGCCGCTGCTTGCATCGGAACGGCCGGACTTCCCGTTCATCGCCCTGCTCGTGTCGGGCGGTCACACGCAGCTGATGCGCGTCGATGGCGTGGGCAGCTACACGCTGCTGGGCGAAACGCTGGACGATGCTGCCGGCGAGGCCTTCGACAAGTCGGCCAAGCTGCTGGGGCTGGGCTATCCGGGCGGCCCGGCGATCTCGCAACTGGCCGAGCGTGGCGACCCGGCAGCCTACAAACTGCCGCGACCGATGTTGCACAGCAAGGATTTCAACTTCAGCTTTTCGGGCCTGAAAACGGCGGTGCTTACCGTCGTCAAGAACCATGACGTCAAGGTGATTGCGGATATCCCTGAACAGGACAAGGCCAATATCGCGCGCGGCTTTGTCGATGCGATTGTCGACGTGCTCACCGCCAAGTGCGTGAGCGCCATGAAGCATACGGGCTTGAGCCGACTGGTGATCGCGGGCGGCGTTGGCGCCAACAAGCAATTGCGCGCGTCGCTCAATGCGGCTGCAGCCAAACGCAAGTTCAAGGTCTATTATCCGGAGCTGGAATTTTGCACCGACAATGGCGCGATGATCGCGTTTGCCGGCGCGATGCGGCTTGAGCGCAACCCTGCGTTGGCGCAGCGCGATTACGCGTTCAATGTGCGTCCGCGCTGGCCGCTGGACGAGCTCGAAGCGGCCTGAACACAGCGCAAAAACCAGCCCTAAGCCACGAGAAACAGTCTACCGCCAACATTGAACTTGCCTGTCTGACACCGATCCTACGGTGTGACCGTTGCTATTAAAACGGTGGCAATATCCGTCGATCAAGTTTTACGGAGGTGAGCAATGCGCGTAGTCAGCTGGAATATTCATTGGGGTTGTGGCAAGGACGGTCGGATCCGCATTCACGCGATGATCGACGTGCTGCGCCGCTTGAACCCCGATGTGATTTGCCTGCAAGAGGTGGCTGCCAATCACCCCGAGCTCGAAGGCAGCGCCAGCGCCAACCAGTTCAAGCAACTCGCCGGCGCCTTCGGCGGCTACCACGCGATGGAGCACGCGCCGAGCGAAATTTACCAGAACAATGTTCCGCGCCTGTTCGGCAACCTGATCCTGTCCAAGTACCGCATCTCGCAGGTGCACCGTCACCTGCTGCCGTGGCCGGCCGACCCGGACCATGCGGCCGGCATGCCGCGTGGCCTGCTCGAAACCGTCGTCGAAGCGCCTGGCGGCAAGCTGCGCCTGCTCACGACGCATCTCGAATATTATTCGCCCGTCCAGCGCATGGCGCAGATTGCGCGCATCCGCGAGCTGCATGCCGAGGCCAGTGCCCGAGCCCTGCTGTTCCAGCCCGATCCGAATCTGGACGCACCGTTCCAGCTGGGCTTTCGGCCCGGCTCGGCAATCCTGTGTGGTGATTTCAACTTCGCGCCCGATGCGCCGGATTACGCGGCGCTGCTGGCCGCGCCGGAAGGCAGCGCCATGGCACTGGTCGATGCCTGGCGCGTCGTGCACGGCGACATGGCGCGTGCGCCGACCACCGGGCTGCACGGCTATCCGTGGCCCGAGCGGCCTGAATGCTACGATTATTTCTTCGTGACCGACGATCTGGCGCCGCGCCTGACTGCCGTTGACGTGCAGTCCGAAACAGCGGCGTCGGACCACCAGCCGGTGGTCCTCGATCTGACTTAAGCGACGGCGTCGGCCGGCGCTTCCAGGCCCGGAATCTCGCGCAGGGCGCGCTCGAATACTTCAGGCAACTGGCCGCCGGAAATCAGGTGTTTCTGGTTGATGATCACGGCCGGCACCGACTTGATGCCGGCATTCAGGAAGAACTGCTCGCGCTCGCGCACTTCGTCCTTGTACTCGTCCGATGCCAGGATGCGTGCTGCCGCCTCGCGCTCCAGGCCTACGCTGTCGACCGCGCGCAGCAGCACGGCGTGGTTGCTCGGGTCTTCGCAGCGCGTGAAATAGGCTTCGAGCAGCGCGACCTTGAGCTGGCGTTGCTTGCCTTCTTCTTCGGCCCACGACAGCAGGCGGTGCGCATCGAACGTGTTGTAGATGCGGCCGCGCCGCTCCATGTCGAACGTAAAGCCCACGGCGGCGCCGCGCTCGCGGATCATCTCGCGGCTGGAGGCTTGCTGCTCGAGGCTGGCGCCATATTTTTCGGTGACGTGCTCGACGATATCCTGGCCTTCCGGCGGCATGTTCGGGTTCAGCTCGAACGGCTGGAAATGCAGGTCGACACGCACGTCGTCGCCCACGTTCAAGAGTGCCTGTTCAAGGGATTTGAGACCGACTGCGCACCATGGGCACGAGACGTCCGACACGAAATCAATCCTGAGTTGCTTGGTCACGGTGTAGTACCTTTCAGTCCGGCGCGGCACGAATGTGCCGCTATTGCCGACCATGGTAACGCCTCGGCAAAAAAGCCGCGCACGCTGCCCTGCTTCGCCTTACTTTGCTTTTTTGGCCGCGCCCGACTTGCTGCCGAGCTTCGACTCCTTGCCCGCGATCAGGTTGCCGATATTGCCGCTGTGACGCCACACGAGCAGCGCGCTCATGACGATCACGGCCAGCAGAATGGCATCGACGCCGAACAGCAGGCCGTAGTACAAGGGCGCGAATACGGCGGCCACCAGCGCGGCCAGCGACGAGTAGCGAAACGCATAGGCGATGATCAGCCAGGTCGCCAGCGTCGCCAGGCCCAGCCACGGATTGATGCCGAGCAGCACGCCCAGCGCGGTGGCCACGCCCTTGCCGCCGACAAAGCGGAAGAACACGGGCCACAGGTGGCCGATGAACACGGCGATGGCAACCAGCGCGATGCCCGTATCGTCCAGCCCGTAATCGTAGCCATAACGCACCGCCAGCCAGACGGCCAGCCAGCCCTTGGCTGCGTCGCCGACCAGCGTGGCAATCGCGGCTTTCTTGCTGCCGCTACGCAGCACATTGGTGGCGCCGGGGTTTTTCGAGCCATACGTGCGCGGGTCGGACAGGCCGAACGCGCGGCTCATCACGACCGCGAAGGAAATCGAACCGAGCAAATAGGCGGCAATGGTGGCAATCAGGGTGTTCATCGTGTCTCTTTCGTGGGCGCCGGTATCGGGCTCATTCTTCTACCGGAAATTGGTGCGTGAATATACACCATCGGATGCATGCGGCGAAGCTACTCGGCGATGGCGCAGATCACCGGCTGCGCCTGCAGCACATCGACCAGCACGCGCGGATCGATGCCCACCAGATAGCCGCGGCGTCCGCCGTTGATGTAGATCTTGTCGAGCTGCAGGATGCTTTCTTCGACATACACCGGCATCGCCTTGCGGATGCCGAACGGCGATGTTCCACCAACCAGATACCCTGAATGGCGCTGGGCCACATCCGGCTTGCATGGTTCGACCGACTTGCAGGGGATGGCGCGGGCCAGATTCTTGGTCGACACCTTGCAATCGCCGTGCATCAGAACGATCAATGGCCTGGCTGCTTCATCCTGCATGACCAGGGTCTTGACCACGTCATGCTCCGGCACGCCCAGCGCGCTGGAGGAGACCGATGTACCGCCGTGCTCCTGGTACGCATACGGATGCTCGGAAAACGCCACGCCATGCTTGCGCAGGAATTGGGTGGCGGGGGTCTCGGAGACGTGCTCTTTCTTGGCCATGCGTGTTACGCTAAAGACGAACAATAGGGGTTTCTATTATGCAGGAAGAACTTCGGTTTGCCACCTTCAACACTTTCAATCTGGCACCGCCCGGTGCACGCTTGTACGACAATCTGGCACCCACCACGGCCGACGAATACGAAGCCAAACTGGACTGGACGGCGCACCAGCTCGACCTGATCAATGCCGACGTGATCGGCTTTCAAGAAATTTTCTCGCAGAGCGTGCTGGCGGAAGTCCTGCAGCGTACGCGGCGCTACCGCGACGCCCACCATGTCGGCTTCGATCCCGACCCGGGCGCCGTGCGCCTGACGCCCAGCGTGGCCCTGGTCTCGCGCCTGCCGCTGGCCGAACCGGGCACCGAGCTGGGCAAGTTTCCGGCCAATGTCACGATGCCACCGGGCAGCCGCGACCCCGATCGCTTCACACGCGCGCCGCTGCATGCGGGCGTGATTGCGCCGTCGGGGGTCGTGATCGACGTGATCGTCGTGCATTTAAAATCGCGCCGCCCCGATTACCGCTCGAGCGACAGCGGGGCCGACCCGCACCTGTACGCGCTGGCATGCCTGCGCTCGCTGATCCGGCGCGGCACCGAGGCCACCGCGCTGCGCGTGCTGCTGACGGATATGGCGCACACGCACCGCCGCCCGCGCATCGTGCTGGGCGACTTCAACGACGTGGCCGATTCGGTGACGACCGAGATCGTGCTGGGTGCGGGCACGCCGCAGGCCGAGCGCCTGTATGACGCGAGCCAGGTGCAGCGCCGGCTCGATCACCAGCGCCATGTGGGGTTTTCGATCCTGCACGACACGCGCCATTCGACGATCGACCACATCCTGGTGTCGCCCGAATTCAATCCGGCGCTGCCCGAGGCGATCGGCGAAGTCATCGACGTGGTGTACCTGAACGATCACCTGAACCTGGCGTTGCCCGAGTCGTCGGACCACGGGCAGGTGCTGGCCAGGATCCGGCTGTTCGACTAGGGCCGCCACATCACGGCCTTATGTACCAGGCCCGGTGCGGGTTCAGGTTCGGCCTTGTACTGGCCGCGCTGGCATAGAACCCCTGGTAATCGTCGCACCCATGCCGGCGCAGAAAATCGAGCTGCTCGGCGGTTTCCACGCCCTCCCCCACCACCCGCAGCTGCAGGCTGCGCGCCACCGCGATGATGGCCGGCACCATCGCGGCATCCACCGGATCGTGCCCGACGTCGCCCACGTAACTGCGGTCGATCTTGACGGTGGTGAGCGGAAAGCGCCGCAATGCTTCCAGGCTGGACATGCCGGTGCCGAAGCGGTCGATGCTCAGCCGCACACCGCGGGCACGCAGCGCCAGCGCCGTATCGGCAAATGCGGGGTCGCCCCGGATCAGCGCGTCTTCTGCGATCTCGAGTTCGAGTGCATCGGGCGGCAGGCCGGCGCTGTCGAGTGCGGCGTCGATTGCCGGCAGCAAGCCGTCGTGCCCCAGCTGGGCATCGGACAGGTTGACGGCCACCGCAACGGCAGCCCCGGCATGGCGCCACGCACGCGCCCGCTGGCACGCCGTGCGCAGCACCCATTCGCCGATCGGGACGATCAGCCCGGAATCTTCGGCCACCGGCAGGAATTCGTGCGGCAACAACAGCCCGCGTTGCGGATGACGCCAGCGCAGCAACGCTTCGACCGACGTCACACGCCCGGTCGCCACTTCGATCGCGCTCTGGTATTGCAGCATGAATTCCTTGCCGTCGAGCGCCTGGCGCAAGCGGTTTTCAAGCTCGACGCGCTCGACCACGTGGGCGTTCATGGCGGGGCTGAAAAACTGGAAGCTGCCGCGCCCGTTCTGCTTGGCGTGGTACATGGCGACATCGGCGTGGTGCAGCAGGGTATCGACTTCGGCGCCATCGTCGGGGCACAGCGCGATGCCGATCGAGGCCGACAACGTCACTTCCTGGCCGCCGATATCGATCGGCAGCGCCACGGCCTGGGTCACGGCGACGGCCACGTGGGCGGCCTGGTCAGCGCCCTTGATGTCGGCCAGCAGCACGACGAACTCGTCCCCCCCCAGGCGGCTGATGGTGTCGACCTGGCGCACGCAGGCGCGCACGCGCAGCGCCACTTCGCGCAGTACGATGTCGCCGGCCTGGTGGCCATGGGTGTCGTTGACGGCCTTGAACTTGTCGAGGTCGAGGAACATGACGGCGGAGCAGCTGCCCTGGCGGCGCCAGGTGGCCAGCGCCTGGTGCAAGCGGTCCAGGAACAGGATGCGGTTGGGCAGGCCCGTGAGGGCATCGTGCTCGGCCTGGTGGCGCACCTGCTCTTCGATGCGCTTGCGCTCGCTGATATCGGACAGCATCGCCATATAGCTCGACACGTCGCCGTGCGCGTCGCGAATGGCCGTCAGCGTGACGCGCACCGGATAGCGCTGGCCGTTGCTGCGCGCGCTGGCCAGTTCGCCTTCCCAGTGGTCGGCACCCTCGAGCTTGGTCCAGATGCGCTGATAGAAGTCGTCATCGACGCTCCAGCCGAGGCTGGCCAGCGGCTGGCCGATGATCTGCTCGGGGGCATGCCCGGTGATGGCGGTGAAGGCGCCATTGACGGCGCGCACGCGGTACTCGGCATCCATCATGATGATGGCGTCGCGCGCATTCTGGAACACTTGTGCGGCCTGCTCGAGATTGGTCTCGGCCTCTTTGCGGGCCGTGATGTCGATTTCCATGCAGAACACTTCGTGCATCACGTCGTCGTGCTTGACGGGATAGTGGCACGAATAGACCCAGTGACGCCGGCCCGTCATCGACTGCACGAGCCAGTCGCTTGCCTGCGGCGCCTGGCCGGTGCGCCAGATGGTGGCGATGACGTCTTCGAATTCGCTCTGGCGGTCGAGGTGGCACACCAGGTCGCGAAACGCCCGGCCGACGGCGTCGCCCGAGGGGATGCCATACAGTTCTTCGCTGGCATGGTTCCAGAAGCGGATGATGCCGGCGCGGTCCATCGAGTGCACGGCAACGGCCGGCGCCAGCTCGAGGGCCGTGACAAAATGGTAGAGCCAGTCGAAAGCTTGTGCGCCGGCCCCGGATGCATCGGCCGCCGGACGACCCGGGGAATCTGGCAGTAGCTCGCTCACGGCAGCGCCTTTCGCTTGGGCAGTGACAGCAATCAGGAAGACAAGCCTGTCAGTGGCATGCTGCGAGACACGCTTTGTGTGCGAAGCGGCAAATGGCGCGCCGGCAAAAAATCAAGGGGGTAAGAAGGCAATTGCACCCTGCCATCAACTCGGGCAGCCAGCTGGCAGCTTGTCGCATTCAGATGGCTCAGACCGCAATTGCCGCGGTTAGTTCAATGATGGGTTCAGGCCGGGCTCGCAGGCACGGCCGCCGGCGCAACGGCGTCGCTGTCGGTATTGTTGTCGCTGCCGGTACTGCTGTCGCTGTCGCTGTCTTGCACGATGGCGTTGCCATCGGCATCGACGTCATTCTTTGGTTCGAGCTTGCGCTTGGCCTTGTCGTCGGCCTTGCGCTTCTTGTCGAGTTCCCGTTGCCGTTTTTCGTATTGAAAATTATTCCGTGCCATAGTCACCTCGATATGATGGAGCGGTAGGGCTACCGTCCTGACCGGCCATTATGGACTACCGCGCCGTTCCCGGCTTGCCTTAACGCTAACCGCGGGGATGGTGCTCGGTGTGCAGGCGCTTGAGTCGTTCGCGCGCGACGTGGGTATAAATCTGCGTGGTCGAGATATCGGCGTGGCCCAGCAGCAGTTGCACCACGCGCAGGTCCGCGCCATGGTTGAGCAGGTGCGTAGCGAACGCATGGCGCAGCGTGTGCGGCGACAGTGGCCCGGTGATGCCGGCTTTCTTGGCGTGCTTCTTGATCAGGATCCAGAACATCTGGCGCGTCATGGGGCGACCGCGGCTGGTGACGAACAGGGCGTCGTCCATCTGGCCATTGAGGATGATGCCGCGCGCATCCTTCAGGTAGCGCTCGATCCAGCGCCGCGCTTCTTCGCCGAACGGCACCAGGCGCGTCTTGCTGCCCTTGCCCGTCACGCGCAGCACGCCATCATTCAGGCTCACTTCGACCAGCTTCAGGGCCACCAGTTCCGACACCCGCAAGCCGCTGGCATACATCAGCTCGAGCATCGTGCGTTCGCGCAGGCCCAGAGGTGTTGAAACATCGGGCGCAGCAAGCAGCGCCTCGACCTGGCTTTCGTTCACCGTGTGCACGAAACGGGTCGGCTGGCGCGCCGAGGCCATCTTCAGGCACGGATCGACGTCGATCCGGTTGCGGCGCAGCGCCAGGCCATAGAAGCGCTTGAGCACCGACAGCCGGCGGTTGGCCGTGCTCGGGCGCGAATCGGGATGGCGGTCGGCAAAATAGGCGGCCAGGTGGTCCGCGCCGACGGCCAGCAGGCCGCGCTCGGGATGATGCTCATGCAGCCAGGTGGCGAACAGGCGCATGTCGCGCCGGTAAGCGTCGAGCGAATTCTTGGCCAGGCCCTGTTCCAGCCAGAGCGTGTCGCAGAACTCGTCGATCAGGGAAAGATCGACTGTTGTTGCCATGGGCTTGCGGTGGCGCCTTCATGGCGCAGCAACCAGCGTTTGACGGACAAATGGAAACCGTTTTCGTCATCCTGGTTGGCAAAGCCGCCCAGGCCGCCGGTGGCGGTGACGCGGTGGCACGGGATCACGAGCGGGAACCGGTTGGCGCCGCAGGCCTGGCCCACTGCGCGCGGGGCGGAACCGATCACGCGCGCCAGGTGCCCATAGGTGCGCACGGCGCCGCGCGGGATCGCGTGGATGTGCTGCCAGACCTTGCGCTGGAACTCGGTGCCGGCTTCCAGCAGCGGCAGGTCGAACACGAAATCAGGATCCTGCAGATAACGCGCAACCTGCTGCGCTGCCCGGTCGGCAAGCGCGCTGTCAGCGCTTTTTTCGGCGAACGATGGCGGCAGGTAGACCAGCTCGCAGACCTTGTCGTCGGCCGTGCGGATGCCCAGCGCGCCGAAGGGCGCCGGCACGATGGCGTTGAACAACAGGGAGGCGCGATCTGGCTTCATGGCGACGGTTGACAGTGCGCGGCAACGGGACCATCCCGCTGGCAGGCACTCCGGCATCTTACCCGCCGCAGCGAGTGCGCGGCCAGTCGTTTGATATCGGGAAACGGAAAACAGGCGAAAAAAAAGCGCACCATCAGGTGCGCTCCAATTCGGGTCACGTCTCCGGTCGTTTGGCAGTGCCAACGACTTCTGTAAAACGTGCTGTCTCCTCGAATATTCTCCGGTACAAGTACCGTTCTTATAGCAATGCTCCCCCAAAACCTGTACTGCTTGTTGCTGGCCCTGCGCCGCACCACTTCAGTGCGTATGAGCGCCATGATAACGCAAATGCTTATAGAAAATGTATCTTTTAGGTCACAAAAACAGAAAATTGTTTTACTTATAAACAAAATGCCTTGGCGACCACGCTTTGACGCTCAGCGTGCAACCTCGCGCAGGATAGCATGCACGGTCTCCTTGCCGATACGGCTTTCCATCTGCCCGTACACCGGCTGCAGTGCGCGGCGCCATTCGGCCTGCTGCGCCGGATTGAGCGTATGAATCACGGTCGTGCCGGCCTGCCGGATTTTCTCCATCGACTCGTCATTGGCGCGCTGGGCAATCTGCTTTTCGTACACGGTCGCTTCGCGCATCGCCCGCGCCAGGATCGTGCGGGTCGCCGCAGGCAGCCCGTCCCAGAATTTCTTGTTGACGATCACGGCGTAGCCCAGGTAGCCGTGGTTCGACACGGTCAGGTGTTTCTGCGTTTCGTGCATGCGCTGCGTGTACATGTTCGACGGCGTGTTTTCGGTGCCTTCCACCACGCCATCGCGCAGCGCCGGCGCGGCTTCGGAAAACGCCAGCACCATCGGCTGCGCGCCCAGCGCACGCATCTGCGCATCGAGCACCATGGAGGCCTGGATACGCATGCGCACGCCATCGAAATCCTTGAGCGCGACCAGGGGCTGATTGGCCGACATGACCTTGAAACCGTTGTCCCAGAACGCCAGGCCGGTGATGCCCTTCGGCTCGAGCTTGCGCAGCAGCTCGCGTCCGATGCGCCCTTCCGTCACCTTGTACAGCGCCGCCTTGTCCGGAAAAATATACGGCAAATCGAACGCTTCGAATTCGCGCACGCCCAGCGGCGAAAACTTGGCCAGCGACGGCGCCAGCATCTGCACGGCGCCCAGTTGCAGCGCCTCGAGTTCTTCGCGGTCCTTGTAGAGCTGGCTGTTCGGATAGACTTCCACCCGTACCTGGCCGCGCGTCATTTGCTCGGCCAACGCCTTGAAGCGCTCGGCAGCGCGGCCCTTGGGCGTGTCCGGCGCCACCACGTGACTGAACTTGATCACGATCGGCCCTTGTGCCCAGGCACTCATACTGGCGGCTGCGGCCAGCGCGGCGCACAGCGCGCGCATGGCCAGGGAATTGAGTTGCATGACGATTCGATTCTTCCTGATGAAACGTTACACTGGCGGATGCCGCATTGCCCGCCATCGCGGATGCCACAATGCGCCCGACAGTGTAACCAAAACAGGACCTTGCATGAAATTTCCATTCATCCAGCCCGGGGAGACAGACGACCTGGACGCCGAGCCCGAGCCGCGCGCGCGCTCGCGCGGCTGGCGCTTCCTGCGCTGGATGGTGCCGATCCTGCTGGTCCTGCTGTTTTTGGCCGTGCTGATCTGGTTGCCATGGCAGGCGCGCCAGATGGAAAGCAACGACCGGCAAGAGCAATTGATTGCCGATACGCTGTGGGTCGAACAGACGCTGCGCTTCGAACTGGCGCGCAGCGAAGAAGCACTGGCCGCCCTCGGCGCCGACCTCGTCGTCGCCCCGCTGCCGCCGGCCAAGCTGACGGCGCGCTTCCGCCAGATGTTTACCAATGGCCCGGAACTGGTGCGCGTGGTCTGGAGCGATGCCGACGGCGTCCAGCAAGCCATCCACGGCAGCGACCTGCCTGCCGCTGGCCTGCCCCCTGCCACCTTGCTGGCCGGCGAGATGGCGCGCTCGATCCGGCGCGGCCGCTACAGCGTGCCGTACGGCGCCACGGCCTCCACCCACGGCGTGATCGACTACTACCTGCCGCTGTTTCGCGGCGGCCAGTTCGCCGGCAGCCTGGTGGCCACCTACAGCCTGCAAGTGCTGCTGGATGAAACGGTGCCGTGGTGGTTCGCGCAGGACAATGCGCTGACGCTGCTCGACCGCAACGAATTGCCGGTGGCGCGCCGGGCGTCGGGCGGCCCGGGCCGCAACGTCTATACGCACCAGCGCGAGCTCGACCTGCCCGGCGCCCAACTGGTGCTGTCGACTAACAGCGTCAAGCGCGCGCCGCAACTGCTGCCCAACCTGCTGGTCGGCTCGGTGATCGTGCTGGCGCTTGGCTTGTTGATGAGCCTGGCGGCGCTGTGGCGCCACATCTCGCGCACGCTGGCGGCCGAGGCCGCGCTGCGCCAGCAGATGGCGTTTCGCACGGCGATGGAAAACTCGCTGATCACGGGCCTGCGCGCGCGCGACCTCGAGGGCCGCGTGACGTACGTGAACCGCGCCTTTTGCCAGATCGTCGGCCTGTCGCAGGAAGAATTGATCGGCAAAAAACCGCCGATGGCCTACTGGGCGCCGGAAGCGATGGCCGAATACGAGGACCGCTTCCAGGGCATCCTGTCGGGCAAGGTCACGCCGCAGTTCGAGACCGTGTTCCAGCGACCCGACGAAGTGCGCGTGCCGGTGCTGGTGTTCGAGTCGCCGCTGGTCGATGTCGACGGGCGCCATACCGGCTGGATGAGTTCGGTGCTCGACATCACGGACCGCAAGCGCGTCGAAGAACTCAACCGCCAGCAAGAGGAAAAATTGCAGGCCAGCGCGCGCCTGGCCACGATGGGCGAGCTGTCGTCGATGCTGGCGCACGAACTGAACCAGCCGCTGGCCGCCATCTCGAGCTACACCGTCGGCGCGCTGAACATGCTCGACCGCGCCGCCGGCACCGGCCAGGAAGTCAAGCCAGGCATGCTGCGCCACGCACTGGAACAGGCACGCCAGCAAGCCCAGCGCGCCGGGCACATCATCCGCAGCGTGCACGAGTTCGTCAAGAAACGCGAACCGCTGCGCCAGGAACTGACGATCCGCAGCGTGATTGCGAGCGTGCACGCGCTGATCGAATTGCAGGCGCGCCAGGCCGGTGTGGTGCTGCGCGTGCACTTGCCGCCGGGCCTGCCGCCGGTGCTGGCCGACCGCGTGCTGCTCGAGCAGGTGCTGCTCAACCTCACGCGCAACGGCATCCAGGCCATGCAGGACACCCTGCCGGACCAGCGCGTGCTACGCATCGAGGCGGCGCACATCGATGACCAGGTAGCCGTCTCGGTGATCGACCGCGGCCACGGCATCTCGCCCGAAGTGGCCGAGCGGCTGTTTTCGCCGTTCTATTCGACCAAGGCCGAGGGCATGGGCATGGGACTGTCGATCTGCCGCACGGCGATCGAGTTTCACGGCGGCACCCTGAGCCATGCGCCGTACCCGCCCGGGGGCACTGTGTTCACGTTTTCGCTGCCCGCGCAGGCAGCAAGCCGGGCGGTCGGCTAGAATCGCGTGCGGCGCCCTGCCCGACTATTACGGAGACCCCCATGCTGCACATCGTCGACGACGAAGAAGTCATACGCGATTCGCTCGCCTGGCTGGCGCAATCGCGCGGCCTCAACGTGCGCAGCTATCCCGGCGGCCAGGAATTCCTCGATGTCATCAAGGACCTCGACGGCAGCGGCGACTGCGTGCTGCTCGACGTGCGCATGCCCGGCATGAACGGCATTGCCGTGTTCGACCAGTTGATCGGCCGCGGCCTGCTGCCCCGCCTGCCGGTGATTTTTCTCACCGGTCACGGCGAGGTGCCGATGGCGGTCGACTCCCTCAAGCGCGGCGCTTTTGATTTCTTCGAGAAACCGTTCAATGACAATATCTTGATGGATCGCGTGGAAGAGGCGCTGGCCGCCTCGCGCAAGGCAGCCACGTCCGCTGCGGTGCAGGCGCGACTGGCGACGCTGTCGACGCGCGAACGCGAAGTGCTCGATCTGATCCTGGCTGGCATGATGAACAAGGTGGTGGCCGACAAGCTCGGCATCAGCATGCGCACGGTCGAGGTGCACCGGGCCCATATCTTCGACAAGATGCAGGTCAAGACGGCGGTCGAACTGGCTGGCCTGCTCAAGTAAATACCGGCAGCGCGCTCGCGCTGCCTTCACACTGTCTTCATTTTTCGCGCGTCAAGGGTCGCAGCGGCCCGCAGCAAGCCTTGTAAAATAGGCGCAGTCAGCATTATCTGTTGATGACGCTGATAGCAATGCGGAGCAATTGTTCTGGCGAAACGATCCGCTGGCCATCCAGCGCCCAGCGCCAGCCCAGGTAATTGGGCAGGTAGCGCGACGCCACGCCATGAAAGCCCTGTAACCAGGCCTTGAAGCGGTGGTGGTAAGCGTTCACGTTCTGCACATGGATGGCAAGGCTGCCCAGACGCCTCACACGCACACCTGCGCGCACATTGACCGTCTCATGCGCGATCCTGTGCTTGCGTGCAAAGGCGCGGTAGGCGGCATGGCTGTCACTGACCAGCAACGCCTGCCGATCCAGCCTGGGTAGCAAGTCACTGGCGAGTTGCGCAGCCGTAAGGGCCCCGCGGCCAGTGACGGCATCGACTGTGCGTTTCTCGCGGTCGCGCGCGACCAGGATGCAGTCGAGTTCGCTGGAAATGCCCCGTTTGACCGCATGGCCGCCACGGTGGCGCGCTGGCCGATCGAGCGTGCGCGAACCTTTTTGTGATTCGAGCAGGAATGTTTCGTCGGCCTCGACGATGCCGTTAAGGACTGCGGGCCGGTCGAGCTTGACCCAATGCAGGAAGCGGTGGCGCCAGCGAAAGGCCGTGTTGCGGTGTACGCCGACCCGGTCTGCCGCCTTGCGTACGGGGAGTGAATCGAGCATCACCTGCGAATAGGTGAGCCATTTGGCCTTGAGCCTGAGCCGTGCCAGCGGCGTGCCGGTCAGATCGTTGAAGGTGCGGCCGCAGGCACAGCAGCGGTAGCGCTGCAAATCGTTGGCGCACCCGTGCCGGTAGCAGCGCTCGTTGCCGCATCTGGGGCAGCAGCGGCCTGGCGTTCTGACCTCACTGATGAGCGCGACTACCTGATCGAGCCCGGCTGCAGGATGCAGGGCATCAAGCACCTGCCGGCGCTGGGGTTGGTTCAGCGAAGGCAGTTTTGCAAACCAGCCCGTGAAACGTGGCGCTTTCATGATCGACTCCTGACGCTGTGGACAGGGGTTGGACCACTGGACTGCTCGTCAGTTCAAAGCGAGTCTCTATCTAACGTTGACTGCGCCTAAAATAATGTCTGAACGCGCCGCGGTCAGGGCGCCGCGATGCACAGGCTCTTTCAGGGACAGCGCATGAACGAAAAGACAGTCGCAGACAAGATGTTTTTACGCACGGCGAAATCAATGCTCGTGCTCAATGGCCAAGCCAATCCGACCGTGACGGCGCAGATGCCGGCCGACATTGTCAAAGACGGTGACGGGCCATTCGACGTCATCCTGATGTTTTGCATGGGCCAGAACGACCTCGCACATTACCTGCCGCTCGCCAAACAACAGCTGAGTGACACCGGCTCTCTCTGGATCGCGTACCTCAAGCAAACGGCCTCGAAGGCAACCGACATCAACCGTGACTCGATCAATGCCTATGCGAAAGAGCATGGCATCACCGGCGTGGCCATGATTTCGATCGACGGCGACTGGTCGGCGCTGCGCCTGAAACGCATCGACGTTTAGGTGGCCGCGTGGGGCTGGGCGCCGTGACGCGCCAGCGCCCACGCCACGTGCTCGCGCACCAGTTCCGATGGGTGATCGGCCCGCGCTTGCAGCGCTGCCACGATGGCCGCATCGCCGCGCAACTGTTCGGCCGCATTGCCCAGCCCCACCGCCAGATTGCGCAACCAGCGCTCGTGCCCGATGCGCCGGATCGGACTGCCTTCCATGCGCCGGTTGAATTCGGCTTCTTCCCAGGCGAACAGGCCCACCAGGTCGCCCTCGCCCAGGCCATTGCGCTCGTCGAAATCGGGCACCTGCGCCCGCTGCGCGAACTTGTTCCACGGGCACGCGACCTGGCAATCGTCGCAGCCGTAGATGCGGTTGCCGATCAGCGGGCGCAACTCTTCGGGGATGCTGCTTTTCAGCTCGATCGTCAGGTACGAGATGCAGCGCCGCGCGTCGAGCTTGCCCGGGCCCAGAATGGCGCCGGTCGGGCACATGTCGATGCAGGCCGAGCAGCCACCGCAATGCTTGCCGGTCGGCGGGTCGACCGGCAGCGGCAAGTCGATCAGGATTTCGCCGATGAAAAAGGTCGAACCGGCCGCGCGCGACAGCAGCAGCGTGTGCTTGCCGCGCCAGCCCAGGCCGGCTTTTTCGGCCAGCGGCAATTCCATCACGGGCGCCGAATCGGTGAACACGCGAAAGCCGAACGGTCCGATTTCTTCCTGGATCTTCTCGGCCAGCGCCTGCAGCCGGTTGCGCAGCACCTTGTGATAGTCGCGGCCCCGCGCATACACCGACACGACGGCCGCGTTCGGGTCAGCCTGGCGCAGCCGTTCCCCGGCGCGCCAGTCGCCCTGGCGTTCGGTTGGCAGATAGTCCATCCGCACCACGATCGCGCGCACGGTGCCGGGCACGAGTTCGGCCGGCCGCGCACGCTTCATGCCGTGGGTTGCCATATAATCCATCTCGCCGTGGTAGCCCGCATCCAGCCAGGCTTGCAGGCCTGCTTCCAGGTGCCCCAGGTCCACATCGGCAATGCGCACGTCGGCAAAGCCCAGCCCCGCCCCCCATCCCTTGATGGCGCGCGCTAGCTGGGGCAGATCGACGGATGAGGTTGGGGAATCGGACATACCGGGGTGGGAACACCACAAGAAAAGAATGCAGTACAACACGCTATTTTATGCCATGCAGCCCATCAAAGCGCACTTGCACCACTATTTGCCGGACGAGTCGGCCACCAACGCACTGGGCGGCGCGCTAGCCCGCGCGCTGGCGCCCGGCCTGGTCATCTATCTGCACGGCGACCTTGGCGCCGGCAAGACCGCCCTCACCCGCGCCCTGCTGCGCGCGCTGGGTCATACGGGCACGGTCAAGAGCCCGACCTACACGCTGTCGGAGCCGTACAACGTGACGCTTGACCATCAACCGCTGAGCGTGATCCACTACGATCTGTATCGCATGTCGAGTCCGGAAGAATTCCTGGACGCCGGCTTTCGCGAAGATTTCGACGGCCACAACGTCTGCATCGTCGAGTGGCCCGAAAAAGGCGAGCCCGTGTTACCGCCGCCGGACATCCGTTTACTGCTGAGCGTCAGCGGAAACGGCCGTGCTGTAGAATTGCAAGCGTTGTCTGAATTAGGCCTGCTATGCCTCGATCGTCTCGCTTTCCTCCCGCCGCCCCAGTAAATACTGCTTCCGCACGCCGCCGCGTCATGCTCAAGGCCGGCGGAACGCTGCTGCTGTCCGTCGTCGCGCCGCTGCCTGCCAGCGCCAACCAGATCCTGGCAGTGCGTGTCTGGCCCGCGCCCGAATACACCCGCGTCACGCTCGAAAACGACACCGACCTCAAGACCGAGCACTTCCTGATTCCCGATCCGCCGCGCCTGGTCGTCGACATCGACGGCCTGGGCTTGAACCCCACGCTCAAAAGCCTGGTGGCCAAGATCGAATCGAACGACCCGTATATCAAGCAGGTGCGCGTGGGCCAGAACCGGCCGAACGTCGTGCGCCTGGTGTTCGACCTCAAGGCCGAGGTCAAGCCGCAGGTGTTTACGCTCGCGCCCGTGGCTGGCTACCAGCACCGCCTGATCTTCGACCTGTATCCCGTCACGCCGGTCGACCCGATCGCGGCGATGATCGAAAGCGGCGAATGGAGCACCGGCACGACCAAGACCGTCGCTGCCGGCACGCCGGCGCTGGGCGACCCGGTGTCCGGCCCGCCGGGCGCCACGATGCCGGCCACCGTGCTGCCACCGTCCGGCGCCATCGGGCCGGGCACTGCCGCAGCGGCAGGCGCCATTGTCGCCACCACGCCGCCGGTGCAGATTCCGACCCCGCCGCCAGTGGCGCCGCGCACCCAGCCGAATGCCGCACCGGACGCCATCGCCCGGCTCGAAGCAGAGATCTCGGGCCTGCGAGGCACACCGCCGGCCCAGGCGGTGCAGCCCACGCCCGGCAGGGCCGGTGCACGCCCGTCCCAGAAAGTGGCGCGCATGGTCACCATCGCGCTCGACCCGGGCCACGGCGGCGAAGACCCGGGCGCGATTGGCGCCAGCGGCAGCCGCGAGAAAGACATCGTGCTCGAAGTGGCCAAGCGCCTCAAGTCCAAGCTCGAACAATTGCCCAACACGCGCGTGATGCTCACCCGCGACGGCGACTTCTTCGTGCCGCTCAATACCCGCGTCGAAAAAGCGCGCAAGGTGCAGGCCGACCTGTTCGTATCGATCCACGCCGACGCCTGGGTCTCGCCCACCGCGCGCGGCTCGTCGGTGTTCGTGCTGTCCGAAAAAGGCGCCAGTTCCAGCGCCGCGCGCTGGCTGGCCAATGACCAGAACCGGGCTGACCTCGTGGGCGGCGTGAACCTGGCCGGCGGCAGCACCGACCGGCAGCTTGCCAGCGTGCTGTTCGACCTGTCGACCACGGCGCAGATCACCGACAGCCTCAAGCTCGGCAAGGCCGTGCTGCGCGAAATCGGCGGCATCAACCGGCTGCACAAGGCATCGGTCGAGCAGGCCGGCTTTGCCGTGCTCAAGGCGCCGGACATCCCGTCGATCCTGGTCGAAACCGCCTTTATCTCGAACCCGCAAGAAGAAGCCCGCCTGAACGACAACGGCTATCAGGATCAACTGGCCAACGCCATCACCAACGGCATCCGCCGTTATTTCGCCGACAACCCGCCGATGGCCAAGAGCCGCCAGACCTGACATGGACCACATCACTTTCGGGCAGCTGCCCGCGATCCGCATCACGGCGCCCGATGGCGCCACCGCCGTCGTCACGCTGTACGGCGCGCACCTGGTCTCGTGGCATGGCGCCGACGGCGGCGAGCGCATGTTCCTGAGCGCCCGCTCGGCGCTCGACGGCAGCCGCGCGATCCGTGGCGGCGTGCCGGTGATCTTTCCGCAGTTCGCCGAGCGCGGCGACGGCATGCGCCATGGCTTTGCGCGCGTGGCCACCTGGCGCCTCGAAGACAGCGGCGTCGAGGATGGCGCGGCGTGGGCCGTGTTCGGCCTGAACGAGGCCGATCTGCCGCCGGCAATGGCGGGCGCGTGGCCGCACCGGTTCGCGCTGCAGCTGCGCGTGGCGGTGCGCGCCAATGAACTGATCATGGCCTTGAATGTACGCAATACGGGCGACGCAGCGTTCCCGTTTGCGGCGGCGCTGCACAGCTACCACCTGGTGCCGCACCTGGCCGACGTGCGCATCGAAGGGCTCGAAGCCGGCACGCTGTCGATCGCCGACAAGCTCGACGTGGTGTACGAGCAGGTCGATGACACCATCTTCCTGGGCACCTGGGCGCGCGTGCTGACGCTCGAGCAGGAAGGCTTTTCCGATGCGGTCGTGTGGAATCCGGGCGCGGCCGACACGGCGGCGCTGGCCGACATGGAAGACGAAGAGTATCAGCGCTTCGTCTGCATCGAACCGGCGCAGCTGACGCCGGTGCAGCTCGCCCCCGGCGCGGCCTGGGAAGGCCGCTACCGGGTCAGCTGAGCAGTTACATCGACTCCTTGATCATCCGCCCATTGCTCGGCTGCACAGGCCGCGCATTGTACGGATAGAGGCGCGAGAACAGCGCCATCTGTTGCGGCGAGGCCGTCATCGGCTGCTTCATCACGATCCACAGCACGTTCTCGGTACAGGGCGGTTCGCTCAGCGAACCCATGTACGTGAAGTAGTCGCGCCGTGCCGGCAGGATCTCGTTCACGTTCAGCACGATCGAAGGCGTGACGGTCGTCAGCTTTTCCAGCGGCAGATTGTTCCACACGGTCTGGATCATCGGATTGGCGTCGCCACGCTCGAGCTGCACCGCCAGCACGGCGATCTTGTTGTCGTAGCTCTTGTGCACCATGTGCACCACCATCTCGGTGCCGCGGCCATTCACGCGTTCTTCGCCCGGCCGATGAAAGTGAAACTGCTGCAGCTCGTACGTGGTGCCGCCCACGGTCAGGAAGTTCCCGCCCGCGACATTGACCTGCACCGTGTGGCCATTGTCGACCTCATTGAACGAGCTCGGCTGATAGTCGAACGTGATCTGCTCGAGGTTGACCTTGATGCCATCGCGCAGGTCGATCGGCGACTGGCGATTGCCCGCATTGCAGGCCGCCCACGCGGTATTGATCTTCGACCAGTTCTCGGGCCCGAATTCACCGTCATAACTCCAGTGCGTGCCGTTCTTCGGTTTGGCCGCTTCGACGGCCACGGCCGCCACCATCGCGGCTTCCCTCTTGCGGCGCGCGTCGGCCGCCTTGCGGGCGCGCGCGGCTTCTTCGGCGCGCAAGGCCTGCTTGGCGCGCAGCTCGGCGAGCTTTTCGGCGATGCGCACCGACAGGTCGACCTCGGTATCCTCTTCGGATTTCGCAGGCGTAGCAGCAGCGGCAGCAACAGGCGCAGCAGCAGCCGGCTTGAGGTTCGGCCGGATCGACGCGATCGCAGGCTTGGCTGGCTCGGCCACAGGCTTGGCGGTCTTCGGTGTCGGTTCGTTCGCCTGTGCCAGGGCGGTGACCAGGCCCAGGGTACATAGTGCGATCAGGTTACGCATGTGATTTTCGGATAGTTTGATTCTCTCCCTCCTTTATCGGACCGGGTGCCTGTAACTTGAGTGCGCAGAAGAAACATCGGCCATTTAATGTCCCGATTGGGCGGTTTGCTGGCCTGGGTAACAACACTTCGTACCTTCCTTGCATCACACGCTTTGCCCTCGATTACAATTGTTCGATAAACATGACAGCGGCGCCGCCGCGACCAGGGGGACAGATGCAGGCAGCGTCACTGAACACGAACATGAGCAAGATCCACGCAACCGTCGGCGCGGCGCTCTGCGCGCTGCTGACCATGTCCAGCACACACGCTGCGCCGGCGAAGGCCGAGCAGGAATTGCCGCCCAGGCTGACAGTGGCCGATGTCGTCAAGGCGTCCAAGGCGTCCGAATGGCGCGCGCTCGACCCTGAGAACACGATGTACATCGAGCTGCCAACGGGCCGCGTCGTTATCGAACTGGCGCCCCGCTTTGCGCCGAACACGGTCGCCAATATCCGCGCGCTGGTACGCGAGCGCTACTTCGACGGCTTGTGGGTGATGCGCGCGCAGGACGGCTTCGTCGTCCAATGGGGCGACCCGGATGAAGAAAAGCCGCGCCCGTTCAAGGCCGCCAGGACCGTGCCCGCCGAATTCACCGTGCCGTACACCAAGGGCGACACCTTCACACTTTTGAAGGAACGCGACGTCTACGCGCCGCAGGTCGGCCACGTCGATGGCTTTCCCGTCGCGCGCAATCCGGCGACCCGGCAGACCTGGCTGCCGCACTGCTACGCGATGATCGGCGTGGCGCGCGACAACGGCGCCGACACCGGCAATGGCTCGCAGCTCTACACGGTGATCGGCCACGCGCCGCGCCACCTTGACCGCAACATCACGGTCGTGGGCCGCATCGTGGCCGGCATGCCGCTGCTCACCGTCATGCCGCGCGGGACCGGCGCTGCGGGGTTCTACGAAAAGGCCGAACAGCGCACGCCGATCGCCAGCGTGCGCATGGCGGCGGACGTGCCGCCTGCCGAGCGCAGCAAGCTCGAAGTGATGCGCTCGGACAGCGCCGCGTTCCAGGCCGTGATCGATGCCCAGCGCAATCGCGGCGGGCCGTGGAGCAAGGTGGCCGCTGGCGCGATCGACCTGTGCAACGTGCCGATTCCCGTGCGCGAGCAGCCTTGATATCACGGGGGCGGCGCAATTTGCAGCCGGGGACGATCCGGGTCTTTTTCGACGGGCTATAATCTGCGGATGAACGCCCCTGCCCCGACCATCCGCCCCATCCAGCAGCTTCCCGACCAGCTCATCTCGCAGATCGCCGCCGGCGAAGTGGTCGAGCGGCCCTCGGCCGTCGTCAAGGAATTGCTGGAAAACGCGCTCGACGCCGGTTCGACGACGATCACGATCCGCCTGGAAGAAGGCGGCGTCAAGCGCATCGCCATCACCGACAACGGCCGCGGAATCGCGCCCGATCAGCTGCCCCTCGCACTGTCGCGCCACGCGACCTCCAAGATCGCTTCGCTGAGCGACCTGGAAAACGTGGGCACGCTGGGCTTTCGCGGCGAAGCGCTGGCGTCCATTGCGTCGGTCGCCTCGGTGCGTGTGACCTCGCGCACGGCCGACGCCGCGCACGCGTTCGAGATCGTCGGCTCGCACGAAGGCGTGGTGGCGCCATCGTCGGGCGCCTGTGGCACCACGATCGACGTGCAGGACCTGTACTTCAATACGCCGGCGCGGCGCAAGTTCCTCAAGTCCGAGCAGACCGAATACGCGCATTGCGCCGAAGTCGTGCGCCGCATCGCGCTGTCGCGCCCGGACGTCGCCTTCAGCCTGTCGCACAACGGCCGTACGATCGACCACTGGAACGTCAGCGAAGCAGCCAAGCGCAGCGCCCATATCCTGGGCAGCGATTTTGCCGAGGCGCGCCTGGCGCTCGACGAAGCAGCGGGCCCGCTGCACCTGCACGGCTACGTCGGCCTGCCAACCGCCTCCAAGGCGCGCGCTGACGGCCAGTTCTTCTACGTGAACGGGCGCTTCGTGCGCGACAAGGTGCTGGTGCACGCGGTCAAGGCGGCCTACCAGGACGTGCTGCACGGCGACCGCTTCCCGGCCTATGTGCTCTCGCTCGACCTCGACCCGGCGCTGGTCGACGTCAACGTGCACCCGTCGAAAACCGAGGTGCGTTTTCGCGACAGCCGCGCGGTGCACCAGTTCGTGTTCCACGCGGTGCAGCGCACGCTGGCGCAGACGTCGGCTACCGCGCACGGCAGCGTGCCGGGGCCGATGACAGCGGCCGAGGTGCGCCCGAGCGGCACGCCACTCTGGCAACTGTCGCAGTCGCCATCGCAGCCGCAGCAGCGCCCTCACGAGCAGACCTCGTTCGGCGCGCAACTGACGCAGACCTTCTCGCCGTCGCCGTACGCAGCGGGCAGCCGCTGGGACGATGCGGCCACGGGTGGCGGCGTGCCCCAACGCCTTGAAGCCTACGGCGCGCTGTTTGCATCCGACGCCGCCAGTACGGCCGCGGTGCCGGTGCCGGTGCCCATGACGGCGGCCGACAAGCCGCTGTCGAACGACGACTTCCCGCTCGGTTTCGCACTGGCCCAGCTGCACGGCATCTACATCCTGGCGCAGAACACGCGCGGCCTGGTGCTGGTCGACATGCACGCGGCGCACGAGCGCATCCTGTATGAGCAGATCAAGAACGCACTGGACGCCCAGGCCCAGGGCCAGGAAATGCAGGTGCAGGCGCTCCTGATCCCGGTGACGTTCTACGCCGACGCGATGGAGGTCGCCACCGTGCACGAGCACGCGGACACGCTGGCAACGCTGGGCTTTGACATCGCAGCCCTGTCGCCCACGACGCTGGCGGTGCGCAGCGTGCCGACACTGCTCAAGAACGCCGATGCGCAAACGCTGGCGCGCGACGTGCTGCGCGACGTGCGCGAATTCGGTGGCTCGCGCGTGCTGATCGAACGGCGCAACGAGCTGCTGGGCACCCTGGCCTGCCATACGGCGGTGCGCGCCAACCGCATCCTGAGCCAGCCCGAAATGAACGCGCTGCTGCGCCAGATGGAAAGCACCGAGCGCGCCGACCAGTGCAACCACGGCCGCCCGACCTGGGTGCAGCTCGAGATCGCCGCGCTCGACAAGCTGTTCCTGCGCGGTCAATGATGGTGGACATGCACAAACCGCTGGCCGTGGCCATCATGGGCCCGACCGCCTCCGGCAAGACCGCCGCTGCCCTGCGCATCGCCCAAACGCGCCCTGTCGAAATCATCTCGGTCGACTCGGCCCTGGTCTATCGCGAGATGGACATCGGCACCGCCAAGCCCACGCCAGACGAACTGGCCGCCGTGCCGCACCACCTGATCGATATCCTCGATCCGCTCGACGCGTATTCGGTCATGCAGTTCCGCAACGATGCGATCCGGCTGGTAGCCGAGATCACGGCGCGCGGCGCGCTGCCTCTGCTGGTGGGCGGCACGATGATGTATTTCAAGGGCCTGGTCGAAGGACTGGACGACCTGCCGACCGCCGACGTCGCGCTGCGCGCCGCGCTCGACGCCGAGGCGGCGCGCATCGGCTGGCCCGGCATGCACGACAAGCTGCGCGTGCTCGACCCGATCACCGCCGACCGGCTGGCACCGAACGACGCCCAGCGCATCAACCGCGCTCTGGAAATCATCGAACTGACCGGCAAGCCGATGTCGGCGCTGCTGGCCCTGCGCACGAAGCCCGTGCTGCCGTTCAGGCTCGTGTCGTTTGGCCTGGAGACCGATGACCGCGCAGTGCTGCACAAGCGCATCGCGCAGCGCTTCGACGCGATGCTGGGCCAGCGCGACGACGACGGGCTGGTGGCGGAGGTGGCGCGGCTGCGGGCGCGCGGTGACCTGTCGCCGCTGCTGCCGTCGATCCGCTGCGTGGGCTACCGCCAGGCCTGGGATTATCTCGACGGGCGCATCGACCGCGCCACGCTGCGCGAGACGGGCATCATCGCCACGCGCCAGCTGGCCAAGCGCCAGATCACGTGGCTGCGCGCGATGCCGGACCGGATCGTCATCGACTGCCTGGGGCCGGATCCGGCCGGCGCGATGCTGGCGCACCTTGCGCTGTTGGAAAAATGACATGCGCGGCGACTATTTGTGACCCACACGCACCTGCGATCTTGACAGCCATCCACTCACGCCGGATAATACTTGCCGTTGCGGTGATATAGCTCAGTTGGTTAGAGCACAGCACTCATAATGCTGGGGTCGGTGGTTCAAGTCCACCTATCACCACCAAAGATTTCAGGCGATGGCCTGGCTCCAACGAGTCAGGCCATTTTGCTTTTGCCCGTTCCGGTGATATAGCTCAGTTGGTTAGAGCACAGCACTCATAATGCTGGGGTCGGTGGTTCAAGTCCACCTATCACCACCAGACACGATTCCCGCAGCCAGCGGGATCCAGGAAGCCGCAGTTCCCGCCACCGGGACTGCGGTTTTTTTTGTGCCCGCGGCGTCCACGGCTTGCAACACCAAATTCTGGCCACTGGCAATGACCATTCAGCCTGCGCCACCGTGCATAATGTGCCAAATAATTCATAATAAAAGCGGCTTTATTCCATGGCGAACATCCGGCGCTCCCTGTTCATCAACTTCTTCACCTCGACTGGTGGAACCGTTGTCCAGTTTGCCGTCACGTTATTTCTGGCCCGCGTACTGAGTCCCAGCGATATTGGCATCTATTCGATGACCATCGTGTTCATCAATATCGCGCATATTTTTCAGGATTTTGGTGTCGGCAGTTATCTGCAGCGGGAAAAAGAGCTGACGCCGGAAAAGCTGCGCGCCGCCACGGGCGTGATTTTCACGACCTCGTGGTTGATTGCTGCAGCCATCTATGCCGGTAGTAGCTGGTTTGGCGACTGGTTCAATGAACCCAAGATGGTGCCCGTGATGAAGGTGCTGGCAATTTGCTTCGTCTTCATCCCGTTTGGCTCGATCACCAATTCGCTGCTGATACGCGATTTTGCTGCGGGCAAACAGGCATGGGTAACGGCAGTGAGTACGGCAACCTCGGCCGCCACCTGCATTATTCTTGCCCTCATGGGTTTTGGCGCGCTGAGCATGGCCTGGGCCAATCTCGTCAATATCATCACGTGCGCCATTGCCTACATTCCCTTCCGGCCCAAATATCTTCCATGGATGCCATCCTTCCGGCATTGGCGCGACGTCGTGCATTTCGGAATGAGCTCACTTCTTACAAATTGCCTCAGCTCGATTAACAATTCGATTCCCGATATCCTTCTCGGGAAACTGGGCAATGCAACCCTGGTTGGCTTTTTCAGCCGGGCCAATTCGACCGTCACGATTTTTTTTCATATTGCCGGCAGCACGGCCAACTATGGCTCGGTGTCGTACATCGCCCAGGCGCACCACCGCGGCGAGCCGGTCGGGGCCTTGCTGAACAAGGCAACCTCGCTACTGACCGGCATTGCCTGGACGGCGCTCGGACTGACGTATGTGTTCGCCACGGACATCATCACCGTGCTGTATGGGGAAAAATGGCTGCCATCGGTGCCGGCCATCGATGGCTTGCTGGTGGCCTGTGCCATTGGCACGATTTTCAATTACTACCCTGCGGCCATGACGGCCATCGGCAGGCCGTTCCTGGCCTCGTTCCCGATCGCGGTCACGCTCGTCTCGCGTGTGGCATTTGCCTTTGCCCTGTTCGACGGCAGTATTCGCAGCTTTTCGTGGGTGATTTGCGGCGCGACCATCGTTGCGATGCCCGTGCTGCTGATTCAGCAGCGTATCTATTTCCGCCATCGGCTGTCGACCATGCTGGTCGCTCTATGGCCCAGCGCTGCCGTCGCGCTCATTTGCATGGCGGGCGCCGCGTTGCTCAAAATGGCGTTTCCCGCCTCGTTCACACCGGTTCTCGTTCTTCTTGCCTCGGCCCTGCCCCTGGCATGCCTCTGGTATTTTTCACTCCGCATTACGGGTCATCCATTAACGCCGGAGATCGATAAAATGCTGTCCGGGTTACGGACGCGTATTGCATAAATCCGGGACAATGCCAAGCTTATTTTTATGACATAACGGATCAGTTGGTTTGCAGCTACAGAGACTTTATTTTGATCTCGATTGGTTCGTATCAGATGATATTATAATGGCAATTGTCATTGCTGAAAAATTCTGGATTATTTCTCTCGGCAGACAATGTGAATTGTGTATCGTTTTTTGTGCAACTACACATTACCCTCTTTCTACCAAGTGCCGTCCTGAATTAATTGGCCAGAATGCCAGACCCTAAACATCCGCTATCCCAGTACGTTTTTGTCGTATTTGCCGATGATTGGGGCCGGCATCCATCCAGTTGCCAGCATTTATTCCTGAGAATTATTCCGCACGTCCAGGTTATTTGGGTGAATACCATTGGCCTGCGCACGCCGCGATTCAACCTGCATGATTTCAAAAGGACTGTGCAGGTCATTCGTTCCTGGATTCGTCCCGGTGCGCGATTCAAGAGGCGCTTGGGAGACCGGGGACGTCGTGCTGCAAATGCCTGCTCGCCGGCGGCGTCCAGGGACGCCGTTTTCCCGTATATCGTCAATCCGGTCATGTGGCCATCGTTTCAGGGTCCCACGTCCACCGCACTGAATCACCACCTTCTGTCGAGCGCCGTGCATGAGGCGCTTCGGCATGTGGCGCCAGGCAAGTACCCCATTCTGGTGAGTACGTCCCCCATCGTTCCCGGACTCTTTCGCGATCATATTTTCAGGCGCAAGGTCTATTACTGTGTCGATGACTTCACGCACTGGCATGGCATCAATGGCCCAGCCATGCAACGCCTGGAGCAAGAAACGCTGCATGCGTGCGATCTCATGATTGCCACCTCCACCTCGATTCTCGAAACCCGCTCCCCGTTTGCCAGTGTGTCGACCCTGCTAACGCATGGCGTGGATCTGGCGCATTTCTCGAGCGCCAAACCCGATCCTGCCAGCCCGCTGGCTGTCTTGCCCCATCCGTTGGTGGGCATGTTTGGCGTGTTCGACCAGCGTGTCGATGGCCAGGCGCTCAGGGCTGCCGCGCTCCTGTCACCACAGGCAACCTTCGTCGTGCTGGGCCCGATCGTGGATCGCGATCCCGGCGAATTTTTAGCTATCCCCAACCTGCGCTTCTATGGCGCAGTACCGTATGCCGACTTGCCCGGTCACGTCGCGCACTTCGACGTGTGCATCCTGCCTTACGTGGTCGACGCATCGACCTGGAACATCAATCCGCTCAAGCTCAAGGAATACCTGGCCACGGGCAAGCCCGTGATCACGTCGCCGCTTCCCGAAGCGGTTCGGCTGGCTGCCTACCTGACCCTGGCGGCGTCGGATGCGTTCCCGCAGGCAGTCGCTGCGGCGCTGGCCACGCTCGAATCGGGCACAAAAGCGTATCCGGACGATGCCCGCACCCGCCTCGACGACTTTCTCCAGAGCGAAAGCTGGGAAGCAAAAGCAGACCGCTTCCTGGCCGATGTCATGGACGACCTATAAGCATTTTATGACCGACCGCATCCGCATCCTTTGTATCGCAACCATGTTTCCCAATCCACGGATGCCGGTGCATGCCCAGTTCGTCAAGCAACGACTGGACGCGTTGTCGACCAAGGTCGATCTGATCGTGGTCTCGCCCATCCCCTGGTTCCCTGGCGAGCGGTACTTTACGCGCTATGCCAACCGGAACCAGATTGCGCCGCAAACCGACGCCAACGCGTATCCGACCTATTTCCCGAAATTCTTCTCGATCCCGGCCGTGCTCAAGCCGCTGGAAGGTGTCTTCCTGGCCTTCGCGCTGCGGCGTTTCATCGCGGCCCATGGCCTCGGGGACAAGATCGACGTACTCGATTGCCACCTGGCGTTTCCGGAAGGGTTTGCAGGGGCCCTGCTGGCCCGCATGCTCGGCAAGCCATACGTCGTCACCTTGCGCGGCCACGACATCAACGACCTGCCCCGGTTTCCCGTGCGGATCCGGCAAGTGCTGTTTGCGCTGCGCCACAGCGCGCGCTACTTCGGTGTCGCCAGGGCGCTGGTGGACGGGGCCATCCGCCTGGGGGCGCCGCCGGACAAGGGCCATGCGTCCACCAACGGCGTGGACACGGCACGTTTTCGTCCCACCGCAAAGAGTGACGCCCGCACGGCGCTGGGCTTGCCCACCGACCGGCGCTACATGCTGTCGGTGTCGCACCTGGTGCCGCGCAAGGGGGTGGATATCCTGCTGCGCGCCCACGCCCTGCTGCGCGCCGGGGGGCACACGGACCTGTGCTTCATCGTCGTCGGGCAAGGCGGCGAGGAAGGCGACTGCGAAGCCGATCTGCGCGCCCTGGCGACCGAGCTCGGGATCGCCGAACACGTCATCTGGGCCGGTGCCGTGCTGAACACCGACCTGCACGCCTGGTACTCGGCGGCCGATGTGTTTTGCCTGGCCAGCGAAAAGGAAGGCTGGCCCAATGTCGTGCTCGAGGCCATGGCCTGCGCCACGCCGGTGGTCGCCCATCGCACCTGGGGCGTGCCGGAAATCATCACGGGGCCGGACCTGGGGATCCTGGTAGACGCCCGGGAGCCGGCGCCGTTCGCGCAGGCCATCGGGGTCGCGTTGGCGCAAGCCTGGGACCCGGCGCGGCTACGGGGTTACGCGCTGGAAAACACCTGGGACAAGGTGGCCGACGGACTGCTTGAGCACTTCGAAGCGATCGTCAACCCTGCTCAAAAAGCGGGGGTCAGGTCTGACAAACGGACACAAGCTCAGCCGTAGTACCAGAATGTTGACGCTTACAGATAAGGCCGTGTCCATTTTCCAGACCTGACCCCATCATGCGTGTGACCCCATCATGCGTGCTGTATGGGAACGGTTGCGCATCATGCAGGGCATGCTGCTGCAATCCCGCGACGTAGCGGCATACCAGGGCAACCCGCATCTGTCAGCAAAGTTTATTTCTCGCATCCCCCCTTCCTGATGTTCCATGCACGCTGAATTGACGTATAGTTCCTTTGAGAAATATCTGTTTGAAAGCGGGCCGGCATCTCGAAAGGTGGTCGTCATGCAATTCGAAGAGTTTGATTTTTCCAGCACGCAGTCTGCGCGCGTCCTTGCCAATACGTCGGAGGAAGCGTCGCCACCGCAACGATTCCAGTACCTCGTCGACAATACGCCGGCGATCATCTACTGCACCGTCCCCAGCGGCGACTTCAAGATGACGTTCGTCAGCAACAACGCCATCCATGTGCTCGGCTACCGCCCCGAGCAGATGCTGGCCGATCCGAATTTCTGGTTCGACCACATCCATCCCGACGACGCCCCGCATATTTTTTCCAGCCTGGCACTCATCTTCACCCAGGGCCAGCGCAGCTATGATTACCGGTTCCGCGCCCACGATGGCAGCTACCTGTGGATGCACGATACGCTGCGCCTGATTCGCGACGAAAATGGGGTGCCGCTCGAAGTGATCGGGTCGCTGACCGACATCACGCTGCGCAAGCAAATGGAAGAAGACCTGAAGATCAAGGGGCTCGAACAACAGGCCTTGATCGCCGAGTTACGCAATGCTCACGAGCAGCTTCTGCAATCGGAAAAAATGGCGTCGATCGGCCAGCTGGCGGCAGGCATTGCGCACGAAATCAATAACCCGGTCGGCTTCGTCAATTCCAATATGGGGTCCCTGAAAACCTACGTCGAGACGCTGCTCGACGTGATCGACCGCTACGAACTGGCGGCGGCGCCGCATCCGCAGCTTGCCGCGCAGATGGCCGAGGTACGCAATCAAGTGGACCTGGCGTTCTTGAAAGGCGATGTGGTCGATCTGGTGGGTGAATCAATGGACGGCCTCAAGCGGGTCAAGGACATCGTGCAGGCGCTCAAGGATTTTTCGCACGTTGGCGATGCGGTCTGGCAAGTGGCCGACCTTCACCAGGGCCTCGACAGCACCCTCAACATCGTCGCCAACGAAATCAAGTACAGGGCGCGGGTGGAAAAACAGTATGGGGACATACCGCCCATCACGTGTCTGGCGTCCCAACTCAACCAGGTGTTCATGAACCTGCTGGTCAACGCAGCGCAGGCGCTCACGGGCGATGGCGTCATTACGATCCGCACCGGCGGGTCCGGCGGCTGGGTCTGGGTCGAGGTGGGCGACAATGGCAGCGGGATCCCGCCGGACATCATGAAGCGGATTTTCGAACCTTTTTTCACAACCAAGCCGGTCGGCAGCGGCACTGGCCTGGGGTTGTCACTGTCGTATGGCATCGTCAGCCGGCATGGCGGCCGCATCGACGTTGCGTCCGAGCCAGGCGTCGGCACCCGCTTCACCGTGCACCTGCCGGTCACCCCGCCCCAGCCGACCGCTACAGCAGGATAGCGCCGTCGGCGTTGCGCCGCACGTGCAACATGCCGGGTTCCTCCGCCTCCAGCCGCGCAGCCTCGAGCTCCTGGGCACTGGGCGCGGCGGCTTTTGATGCCACCAGGCGGGCGCGCAACGCCAGCGCCAGGCGCACGTTTTCTTCGAGCTCGACCGGGTTCCACGGCTTGAGCATGAATCGGAACGCCTGCGCCTGATTGATCGTGTGCAGCATGGTGTCGAATTCCGCCGACGCCGACAACATGATGCGCACCGTATCCGGCGCCACCTCCTTGAGCGCTTCGAGCAACTCTGCTCCGTTCAACTGCGGCATCCGGTAGTCCGATATCACCAGGTCGACGTCGCAGGTGCAGATATGTTCCAGCGCCGCCATCGGATTGGTGAAGGCGTCGATGTGCAGCTGTTCGTGCTGGAACAGCAGCCGCAACGCGCGCTGCAAGGCATGCAGCACATGTGGATCGTCGTCGACCAGTAAAATCCTGCTCATGCTGCCCCCGTCGGATTGCGCACCCATATCGCGAGGCGGCAGCGCGCTTTTTGCTCGAAGTCGCGCACGTGCGCGATGATGCGCGCGTCGAGCACGTGGTCGGCCGACAACAGCATCAGGCCGTCGCGGCTGACCATGTCGCGTGCCAGCACCATGCCGGGCACCAGCTCGGTCGACAGCACCTCCACCCCGGCACCGCTTCCCATGTCGCTGTTGTTCACAACCTGCCGGAACGCGGCCACCACTTGCGGATCGTAGCGCTTGCCCGCCGCATCGAGGATCAAGGTGACTGCCTCGTCGGCGCGCAGATGGCGCTGCACCATGGCGCCCTGCTGCAGGTTGTAGTAATCGACGGCCACGGCAAGGATGCGCGCCCCGATTGGAATGGCGAGCCCGGTCAGGCCATCCGGAAAGCCATTGCCGTCGAAACGCTCCAGCTGGCTGCGCAAGATGGCCGCGCTGCCGCGCAGGTCTTCCAGCGGCATCAAGAGTTCTTCGGCGCGCACCGGATGCCTGCGAAACAGGCCCAGCGTCTCGCCCTGCAATGCCGTGAACGGCGTTTGCAACATGGCATCGCTCATGCCGATCTTGCCGATGTCGTGCAGCAGTGCGGCAATTGCCAGATCCTGGCTGTCGCGCGTGTCGAGGCCCAGCACGGCGCCCATCTTGCGCGCGAGCTCGGCAATTTGGCGCGTATGGCCCGGCAGGTTGTGGGCCCGCTGCTCGATCATGTTCGAAAAAATCTTGATGGTGACGACAAAATTGTGGCGCAGCTTGGCGTTGGCGGCGATGGTCGCGGTATGCTCCAGCTTCAGCAGCCGGGTTCGCTCTTCGACCTTCGCCTCGAGGCTCTGGTTGAGCGCGCGCAATTGGGCGTTTTGCTGCACCGTGAGTGCTTCAAGTCGCACTTTTTCCTGCTCCAGCTGGCGCCGCTCGAGTACATCGCGCAGCACCATCAACAGGTCGCCATCGACCCACGGCTTGGTGATGTAGCGACAGATTTCGCCGGCGTTGACCGCGTCCTGGATGGACTGGACTTCCGAGTAACCGGTCAACAGCAGCCGCATGGTGGCGGGCCAGGCGGCCCGTGCGGCGGCAAGAAACTGCGCGCCGTTCATCTGCGGCATGCGCATATCGGAAATGATCACGTCGACGGCTTCCTGCTGCAACACTGCCAGCCCGGCAGCGCCGCTGTCAGCAACCAGTACCTGATAGCCGTTGGCGCGCAACAGCCGCCGCAGCGACGACAGGATATTGGGCTCATCGTCGACGCACAGCACTTTGGGCTGGGATGCCGATGACGGGGAGGACGCCAGGGCGTTCATGGCGTCAACACCTGGCACAGCTCCCCAAACAGGGTCACCATCTCGCCGCGCACACGGTCCCAGTCGTCGTCTGGCACCGGGATCATGAACGGCAGCACACAGGACAGCGGCGCCAGCGACCCGCCGGGTGCATCGACAACATGGGCGAGCGCATTCGCCAGGCCAATGAGCACCGTCAGCGCAGGCTGCGCAGCGTCGCCTGCACATTGGTGGTGACCGGCGACCGCGGCGCCGATCAGGGCGGGGAAATGCCAGTGTGCGGCCAGTGCACTGCCGATGCGTGCATGGTCGATGCCGAGGACGGCATTTTCCGCAAACAGCAGGCTGCAATCGTTGTCGCGGGCAAACCGTGCCACTTGCAGGTATTGCTCCTGGCACTGCGTGGCGATGACCAGCCTGCCGATATCGTGCAGCATGCCTGCGATGAAGGCGTGCTCCGGATTGAGCTGCATATACGGCGCCAGCACACGCGCGCACACTGCCGTCGCTGTGGCGTGGCGCCAGAAGCCCACCAGGTCGAAAGCAGCATCGCGGTGCGGCGCGAAATTGCCGATGATCGAGCACGCCGTCACCAGGGTGCGGATGCTGGCGAAGCCAATGATGGACACTGCCTGCTGCACCGTCACCACTTTGCTCGACACGCC
>Ga0308158_10000852_pt1 | contig 39241 bp, 42 predicted proteins | sample PhyBR2_FD_201038 | JGI IMG/M metagenome (GOLD analysis project Ga0308158, IMG submission 201038) | Phyllosphere microbial communities from UC Gill Tract Community Farm, Albany, California, United States - DLSLB.R2 | ecosystem: Host-associated > Plants > Phyllosphere > Unclassified | place: USA... | reverse complement strand
CCGTCATATCGTCGACGATCGTCGCCGTCAGCAATGATTCCAGCAAACCGACAATCGCGAGTGCCAGTGAGTACGGGAAAATGATTTGAAGCGTCTCGATGTTCAACGGGACGTCCGGTAAGAAAAACGACGGTAATGACCGTTGAATCGTTCCGAGATCACCGACCGTCCGCAAATCAATATTCAAGTAGATCGCCGCAATCGTCAGCACGATGATTGCGATCAGCGGTGCCGGGATCGTTTTAAGAAAACGCGGTAACAGATAGACAATCGCCAGCGTAATGGCGACGAAGACGTACGTCATCGTGGAAATCCCGATGAAATGCGGAACTTGGGCCATAAAAATCAGAATCGCCAGTGCATTGACGAACCCGATCATGACGGCACGCGGAATGAATTTCATGACCCGTGCAATCTTGAAGACCCCAAAGAGAATTTGAATGACTCCGGTTAAGATCGTTGCAGCAAGCAGATAATCGAGTCCGTGCTCCTTGACGAGCGGAACCATCAACAGGGCCATCGCACCGGTCGCTGCTGAAATCATCCCCGGCCGGCCACCAACAAAGGCAATGATGACAGCGATACAAAACGAAGCGTATAATCCGACCATCGGATCGACTCCGGCGATGATCGAAAAGGCAATCGCCTCCGGAATTAACGCCAGGGCGACGACGATGCCTGCCAACACATCACCTCTGATATTTGAGAACCACTGTTCTCGTAGACTCATTTTCATTTATTTCTTCCACCTTTCTGTTGAGAACTGTTTCTTTCTCAACATCCTGTCCTGTTTTGAATATCCACAGTCTAGCACCATTAGTTTCAAAAAGGAACACTTTTGGTCTGATTTATTTTGCAACAATCAACTTAACCGTATGAAAAAGGAGTTCATCCGAATCGATGAACTCCTTTTCGCGTATCTTATTTAGTTGCGTCAGTCCGCCAGACATTTCTTGCAGTGTTGGTAATTTTTGTTGCCGCCGGATAAGTTACAGACATCCGTAAACCCAAGGTTCTTGAGCACGTTTTGTGCCGCGTTTCCGGTCACACCTTTGTTGCAATACACGATCGTCGGTAGAGTTGGATCAAGTTCTTTCGCCCGTGTCCGCAGTTCACCGAGCGGGATGTGAATCGCCCCGTCCACACAACTTTTCTCAAACTGGGTTTTGGAGCGCGTATCGATGATTTGGAACGACTTGCCGCCCGTGACTTGTTCAATCAATTCATTTGGCGTCATCAAACGGGCCGTTTTTTTAATCGCATTGTCGAGGGCCATCCCGGTATAGAGCACCGGATCCTTAGTCGTCGAAAACGGTGGTGCATAAGCGAGATCGAGATGGAACAGATCTTCTGCTTTTGCCTTGAACGTAATCGCCGTCGCCAGGACATCAATCCGTTTATCGACCCCTTGCGGACCAACGATTTGTGCGCCGAGAACCCGTCCTGTTGCCCGATCGGCAATCGCCTTGATCGTCATTTCTTTCCCACCCATGTATTCTGGGCGATCCGGTTTGATGTTGTGAAGGATTTCGATGTCGTATCCGGCTTCCCGCGCTTCTTTTTCCGTCAAACCGGTCTGCGCGACCGTCAGATCAAACGCTTTGAAGATGCCAGTTCCAAGAATCCCTCGGTGTTCCGCTTCTTCCCCGGTGATGACCATCCCGGCAATCCGCCCCATCTTATTGGCGGTCGAGCCGAGCGGACGATAAATCGCTTCTCCGGTAATGACAGAGAAACTTTCCGCGACGTCGCCGACAGCATACACATCCTTCAGATTCGTCTGCATCTTCCGGTTGACGGCAATCGCACCCGTCTGACCCATCTCAACACCAATCTGTTGCGCGAGTTTGGTATTCGGTTTCACTCCGACCGACAGGATGACGAGATCTGTTGCAATCGACTTGCCGCTCTCGAGCGCCACTTCCGTTACACGCTCCGTCCCGTTGAATGCCGTCACCGATTCACCGAGCAACAATTCAACACCTTTGTCTTTTAAATGATCAGCAACCCGCTCCGCCATATCACGGTCAAGCGGCGGCATGACTTGCGGCAGACGTTCGACGAGCGTCACCTGAATTCCGCGGTATGTCAACTGCTCGGCCATCTCAAGACCGATGAAGCCGCCGCCGACAATCGTTGCCGTTTTTGGATCATGCTGTTCGATGTACGAGCGAATCGCATCAGCATTCCGGACATTACGAACCGTAAAGACGTTGTCATGGTCAACACCTGGTAAGGGCGTAACGATGCTTGACGCACCGGTCGCAAGGACCAGCGTATCGTACGTATCGGTAAACTTGTCACCGGTCACGAGATTCACGATGGTCGCCGTTTTCGTTGCATGATCAATTGATTCGACTTCATGTCGTGTATGGATGTCGATGTTATAGCGTTTTTTGAAAAATGCCGCATCGCGTGGTGTCAATTCGTCGATGTCGGCAATTTCCCCGCCGACGAAGTATGGAATTCCACAACCGGAATAGGAGATGTCATGATCGCGGTCATAAATCGTAATCTGTAAATCTTCACTGTTCCGACGTGCTTTTGCACCAACCGATGTCCCGGCAGCAACTGAACCAATGATCAACAATTTCATGTAAGTGTCCTCCTGAAAATTAATAAAGTAACAAACTGATGTACAATCCGAGCAACGTAATCGCAAGCGTTGGAATCGTCAGAATCGTACCGATTTTAAAGTATTGTCCCCAGCCGATCTTGACACCTTTTGAGCGCAAAACGTGCAACCAGAGTAAGGTCGCCAAACTTCCGATCGGTGTAATTTTTGGACCTAAGTCGGATCCGATGACGTTGGCATAAATCAAGGCTTCCCGGATGATTCCGGTCGTTTGACTGAGATCGATCGCCAGTGCATCAATCATCACGGTCGGCATATTGTTCATGATCGACGACAGAACAGCGGCAAGGAAGCCCATCCCGAATGTCGCACCGGCAATCGTCGTCGCAAAACTGTCGATGACATCTGCGAGAACTTGCGTCAATCCAGCATTTTGCAGACCATAGACAACGATATACATCCCAAGCGAGAAGAAGACGATCGCCCACGGTGCGCCGGCGATGACTTTTTTCGTCGGTACGCTTGGTGAACGACGTGCCATAAAGAGGAAGAACAGGGCGATGACACCGGCAACGAGACTGACCGGAATGCCGATCAAGTCACTTGTGAAATAGCCGACGACAAGCAATACGAGTACCAGCCACGATAACTTGAACATCCGCTGATCCTTGATTGCTGTATGTGGGGCGACGAGTTGCGTCACATCATAGGTCTTCGGAATACTTTTGCGGAAGTACAAATACAACACAAGCAGACTGCCAATGACGGAAAAGACGTTGACGAACACCATACGCGACGCATATTCCGTAAAGCCGATGTCAAAGAAGTCGGCCGAGACGATATTGACGAGGTTCGAGACGACGAACGGCAGACTCGCCGTGTCCGCAATGAAGCCGGAAGCAAAGACGTACGCCAAAACGACATAATCCGGTAATTTTAAGTAGCGGACAATTGCGAGAACGATCGGCGTCAAAATCAACGCTGCGCCGTCATTCGCAAACAAGGCCGCCACAATGGCACCAAGCAGTGTCAGATAGACAAACAGTTTGACACCGCCGCCTTTGGCGATCCGTGCCATATGAAGCGCCGCCCATTCGAAGAAGCCGATTTCGTCTAAAATCAACGAGATGATGATCAGAGCGATAAAGGTAAATGTCGCGTTCCAGATGATACCCCAGACAGTCGAGACATCATCGAGATTCACAACGCCGGTCAGTAAGGCAATCAATGCCATCCCCATGGCGGAGTAGCCGATGCCGAGACCTTTTGGTTGTTTGATGATTAAGAATAACGTGATCAGGAAAATTCCGATCGCAAGTAGATGTGTGCCGGTCAATGCGTTCACTTCATTTCTCTATTAATTTTTCTTTTTCTGTACATAACCAATCTGTTATGTTCAAAATCGCTTTATTTCTGACTTAACACTGTTTCCGTTGAACATCCGGTAAAGGAGTTGTCGTTAAGATTGTCAGCAGCAATGCATACCGGGGATGATCCGGATTGAGACGAAAATACGTCCACTGCCGTTCACGACGTTCCAAAATCAAATGCGCCTGCCGTAACAATTTTAAGTGCCGGCTCACGGCCGGTTGTGAAATGGCAAACAGTTCAACAAAATCACAGACACAATGTTCGCGGACTGCCAAACGACGTAGGATTTCAAGACGTGTTCCATCACTAAGCAATTTCAGGAACTGACTCATCTCATCGACCGGTGTCACGGTTAGAGTCATGGGAAGACCTCCTTTTTTTAGAGTAAACAATAAGAAAATCGTCAGTCGACAGTTGCAGACGGACGATTTATATATAACCACTTTATTATATAACCTTTTTGTTATGCAATCCTTTTTTTGACTGGCGCCGGACAAAACGCGGATACAGCTGATTGACTGTCAAAAAGTAGACAAAAAAGACAGTGAAGTAAAAATTGATGAATTTTTTCATTTCTTTGGTACTCAGCCAGATTGATTCATCGTACATCAACCGTCCCGATGCCGTGATGACGACAGGATGCGTCGCAAGCGTCAGACCAATCAGGACGAACAAACAAACACCAAGATCATTGAACCAGACTTGAGTGCTACCTTTGGGATTACGAAACATTCTATTCCTCCTTTATTTTGGAATCGTTTCTGCCAGTTCCAGTAAAATCCCCTCCGGTCCCCGGACATAACAAAGACGGTATGTTTCTCCAAACTGTTCGACCGGATGAATGGCTGTATATCCCTGCTGTTCTACAAGCCGGATCATTTCGTCAAGCGACTCGACGTTGAGGCAAAGATGACGAAGACCCCTTGAGTAGACTTCGTTAGATGACGGATGAGAATCAACCGGTGACTGATAGTGAACGAGTTCAAGCCAGGTCTCTCCATTCGGAATACCGAGTGCGACACACGTTGTTTTCGCTTCATGCAGACCCGTCACCCGGTCGAGTTGCGGTCCGGACGCCTCCCATTCACCTTTGACGACGAATCCCAGGCTGACGAAAAAGCGTGTTGCCTCTACAAGGTCCAAGACGTTAATGCTGACATGATCCATCCGGTTGATGTTCATACCCGGTTTTCCTGTTTACGTTCTTGCCGGCTCACTTCAAAGTCCGGCTTTAATAAAGAGAAAATCCGTCCGTCATGCGACGTTCCGCCTTGGAACAGATAGCCGCGTAACATCCCTTCTTCTTCAAAACCGATTTGCGTCAACAGCTGGACTGATGCTTCATTTTCTACAAAAGTCACCGCCCCCATCCGGTACAAACCGAGTGTCTCGAACGCGTATGTCAAGACAGCTTCAATCGCTTCCGCCGCGTAGCCGCGCCGCCAGTGTGCCGGATCAAGTTCAAAGCCGATTTCCGCCTTTTTACTGTACAGACTGAGATGATTCAGTCCGATGGTGCCGATGAACGTTCCGCTGTCACGGGTGACGATCCCCCAGCGGATGCCTTGCCGGCTGGCAAAGGTGTGTTTAAACGAACCGATGATGTTCAAAGCATCGTCTTGTTTCTGAAGCGGATCCATCCCGTAAAAGCGGGTGACGTCCTCGTTCGACAGAATGCAAAAGATGGCCGGCGCGTGTTCGTCTGTGACTTCAATCAGTTGCAGTCGTGCAGTTTTTAGTATTGGAAAAGGCATAGGGGATTCCTCCAGTATTTAAATTTGTAAGTTATGTACTGATACTTAACTGTTTAATATTTGTATCCTAGTCATGCTTTAAGTGCTTGAATTCATGCGTGTCGTTTTTATTGTGAAATCCACTCAATTCCACACGTCCTTCGGGATTGACCTTATACTCATACGCAGCATCCGGTTCGTTTTGAAAGGGAACGGTCGAGATGGTCCACTTTTCGCCCGGAAATTCCTTCGCGAGATATGGTTTGACGACTGTCACGTTTTTCTGAATCTGCGCCTTGATGTCTTCCTCATCCGGCTGATTCATTAAAAAACTGCCGAACATCAGACAGAGCACTCCTGCAGTCATCAAAGCCAGCATACGCTTTTTTCCCGTCTTCACTAAGCCGAACACTACAATCGGAAGCACAATCAAACCGAATATCTCGTAAAGAATCCATTCAATGAGTTCATGTGGTCCCATATCCGTAACCTCCTTTTCTCTATTGCTACTTATTACCGTTCCTTTTTCAAAATCCCTGCTTTTTCCATAAAAAAACAGGTACCTATTTTAGGTACCTGCTTGATTCATTACACGTTAAAACGGCTCGACAATCGTTTTAAATCTTCCGCCATCGTCGCCAGTGATTGTGACGCTGACGAGATTTCCTGCATCGATGCCATCTGTTCTTCCGTCGAAGCCGAGATGTTTTCCGTTCCGGCGGCCGTACTTTCCGTCACGCCTTGAATCTCGCGCATGATCGCAGAAATCTGTTCGCTTCCGGCTGCCATTTCCTGCACAGCGCCGGACACTTCCTCGACTTGCCCTGTCACTTCGCTAATCGAACGTTCGATCGCCTGGAATGAAGCACTCGCTTCACCGGCCACTTGAATTCCGTTCGTCATCTCAGTCGTCACCTTTTCCATCGAAACAACGGATTGTTCTGTTTCCTGTCGGATGACTTGGATCAAGCTCTCGATCTGCTTCGCCGCAAGAGCCGATTGCTCGGCAAGCGTCTTGACTTCCGCTGCAACGACCGCAAATCCGCGTCCCTGTTCACCGGCACGCGCCGCTTCGATCGCCGCGTTCAGTGCCAACAGATTCGTCTGTGCGGCAATTCCCGTGATCGAATCGGTAATCTGTCCGATTTCCTGCGACCGGTTTCCGAGACCAACGATGACTTGACCGAGTTCCGTGAAATCGGTGTTGATCCGCTCCATCTGTTGACCGAGTTGCCGGACGACTTGTCCGCCGTGCGTGACTTTATCCATCGCGTCACCTGTCGCATCTGTCATCTGTTGCGCGTTACCGGCGACTTGACTGACGCCGGACGTTAAGTCCTGAACAGTCCGTGATGCACCGGAGACCTGGTTCAATTGCTGGCTTGCACCACTCGCGATTTCTTCCATCGTCACGGCGACCATTTCCGTCGCTTTCGTCGTCGCTTCCGCATTCGTGCTTAGCTCATCCGATGCTGTCGCAACGTGTTTTGATGTATCCGTCATCTCAATGATGACCTGGTGAAGTTGCTCTGTCATCGTATTGAATGACGTCGTCAATTGACCAAGTTCGTCTTTTGAGACGTAATCACCTCGGACCGTTAAATCACCTTCACCCGACTGCTTCATCCACCCTTGCAGGGAACGGATCGGTTGTGTGATCAGACGTGTGATGTAAATGGCGAGACCTGCAAACAACATCAGGGCGATGACGAAAATACCAAGCATGATGTAGAACGCAGTTTGTTGTTCCTGCTGGTTCAACGCGTTGATGTCTTTCGCTTGTTTCGTCATCGTCTTCATCAGACTTTTTGCCGAGTTCGCGACGTTCTCCCGAACTTGCTCCAGGTTTTCTGAATAACTCTTATACGCGTCTTCATTTTCATTTCGTGACGCAAAGTCTTGGACCATACTCATACCATTATCATATGCCAGTACATTGTCCTTTAATGTTTCCAATTGCTTACTTGATTGTTCCGTCATCTTGGCTGTACGTTCGTATGTATCTAAAGACGACCGGATTTGGGCTTGACGTGTATCAATTTCGCCTCCCAATTCTTCAATCCGCTTCGGATCCGTCGTTAGAATCATTTCGACCAGAAATGAATCAAGCGCCCGGGTATCAATCCGGATTTGAGCGACTTCCTGGACCGGCAACAGATTTTCCTGATACATCGCTTCCGATGCCTTTGACATCTGATTCAGGAAATAAAGCCCGGCGCTTGCCAGTAAAATCATGGCGATGATTGCTGTCGCAATCAATAGTTGAATCTTTTTACGTACCGTTAAATTTTTCATGTTCTCATCCCTCCATCTCCTTTATCGGTAACTTGTTCAAATTATTCAGTGTTTTTTCATGATTGGCGTGAGCAATGTGTTGTCCTGAGCCCTTGATTACGACAGCGGGTACCGGATTCGATATAATCAGAATCATACAGAAACAAAAGGAGTGAAGTCTGTGCAGTCTGTCTCGAACGAAATCACGCAGTTCCGCGGAACACACTATGACTTCGGCCGCGAACAGGGCCGTTACGTCAAACGCAACCAACTGTTGCATAACCGCGAAGACAATTGGAAAATCCGGGTTCCCCGTTTTCAGGTCGACCCTGTCGAAACGAAAGAGATGTTTCTCCGCTATGCCCCGTATATTTGGGATGAGTTGCTCGGGTTACAGGATGAACTCGAATTATCGCTCGCCGATACATTGCTTCATTTTGGTCACTACCGGGTCGAAGGACCGAAAAGCGGCTGTTCGATCATGACGGGTGATAATTTCCTCGTCCGCAATTATGATTATCATCCGATGACGTACGATGGACGGTTTTCCGTTTTTCAACCGACGGATGGCGGCTCCGCCATCATCGGACCGGCGTCCCGCGTCACCGGACGAATGGACGGAATGAACGAACATGGCCTTGCGATGGGGTACAACTTCATCAACCGCCGTCGTCCTGGAGACGGCTTCGTCAGTTTCATGATTGGACGGATTATCCTCGAGATATGTACCTCGGTCGAAGATGCAATTTCGCTCGTAAAGGAGATGCCGCACCGGGGGTCGTTCAGCTATGTCGTCCATGACCAATCGAACCGCTCATTTGTCATCGAGGCGACAGCCCGCGACATCAAAGTCCGGGAGACGAATCTCTGTACGAATCATTTTGATCTGTTGCAACACGAAAACCGGTTCCATCTCGATGATTCGAAACGGCGGATGATGGAACTGAAGACGCATCAGCATTTGATTCAGGACGCGGAATCGGCGTTCCGGCTGTTGAACGATTCCGATAAAGGTGTGTTCTCCGAGTTGTACAGTCACTGGGCAGGCACGATTCATACTTCAGCCTATTTCCCGACCGACATGAAAGTCTGGTTTGCGCTCGGCGGCGATCAGGAGCCGGTTGAGTTCGATTTTAAAGACTGGCTTGCCGGTAACGACTTTACGTCAACGCACATTCATGGTGAACTTGAAACCGATATCCAGTTCGCCAATACGCTTCAAACGTGGCGCTGAAAACAAACAAACACCTCTGTCATCCCATTGGGAGAGCAGAGGTGTTTGTTTGTCAGTTCAATGTTTTCGTCATATGTAAATCCGTCGTGACGAATCCGGTCGTTTCATAAAGATGAATCGCCCGCGTGTTATGCGCAAAAACGTGTAATTTGATTTTTTTGATGTTCATCCGCCGGGCGACCTGTTCGAGCATCTCCATCGCTTGCCGGCCATAGCTTTTTCCTTGATGACCGTCATCGATTTTAAAATCAAAGATAAAGGCCGTCCGTCCGTGCATCGACTCGCTTAATTCGAACCAGATCATGCCGACGGGTGTCTGTTCGATGTCGTCCAAAATCGAAAACAGATAATGCTGTTTTGTCTGAATCCCGTCCGGCAACAATTGACCGTACTCAGCTGCCGAACGGTCAACGGCTTCCACTTCTGCCCATGTTCCGGCCTTGACCTTCTCCTGCGCGTACTCTTGGATTGCTTCCGGTAGATACGCGGCGTATGCCGTTTCCGACATTTTTTCAAATTTAACCATCGTCCCTCTTCCTTTCTCTTTCCCGTCAGTTTGAACGGTTGCTTACGCGTTGATCAGACACCAAGGTAGTGGACCAGTCCTGTGCAAGCATCGCATAAACCGCAACATCATGATACGTGTCGTACAACTTCTCCGCATCGCGAAGGATTCCTTCCTGCTGAAAACCTAAACGTTCCGGTATCTTCCGGCTTCGTGTATTGCCGACCGCGCATTCAATGACGACCCGGTTCAGTTGTAATGTCGTAAAACAATAGTCTGTGATAAATGCGACGACAGTCGTCATCAATCCTTTGCCGTGCCCGTTCCCGGTCAAATAATACCCGATCGACGTTTGCCGTAACGTCTGATTGATTTCGTGTAAGGCGATCGTCCCGACGAGTTCGCCCTCAAAATAGATCCCGCAGGCAAAGCCGTTGCCGTTCGCATAGTCCGTCAACCAGGCCGGAATGATTTCGTTCCGGTAGATGTCGGGTCCGGTCGCCCCGTCGACCCAGCGTAGCCATTGCCGCAAGTGGTCCCGGTTGGCGTCAATCAACGCATACAACGCGTCGGCGTCCTGGCGTTCGATTAATTTTAAGCTCAATTGATCGGTAATATGGTGCATGAACATCTGTTGTCACTCCTTATGTAACGTCTAAAGCTATACTTTAGACGTGGACGCTTAAAATACCTGCTTGAGAATCTGTTGTTGGCTCGATTGCGACAAATTTTTATGAATGACCTGTTTGGGTTTGGTCGTTAGGGCCTGCTCGAGGAAGTTCGCTTGCGATCGTTCGCCGATGACGATGATCTGCTCCCAACCGAGCGACCGGTTCAATTTTTCGACCTCTCCTGACAATTCCCGGTAAAACCGTTCTGCCTGCTGTTCGACCCGATTGCGGAAATCGTCCGTCTGATTGCTGCTCGAAGCGCCACTTCGTCCGCTTCTCCCCTGATAACGCCGCCATTGCCCGGTATCGAGATCCAGTTCGTACTCGTGCGTCGCGTCCACTTCACCAAGGCGGACGTCGAGGACAGTCGCGGAATCGAGATGCGTCAGTACGATCCCGGTCCGTGGGAATTGTTGATCAAGCACTTCGAGTTGATTGAGATTCGGTTTGCTATAATAACTGATTTCATCCGTCACATCAAGCTGTAACAAATACACTTCCTGAAGCGAATCATCACTTGAGACAAAGGCGACGATACTCCGGAGCAACCCTGTCCGCTGATTGTTAATCGCTTGTTCCAGTTTCGTAAAGACGCTTTCAACGGCTTTTTTATCCTCCTGTTCCGTCAAAAGACGTTTCTTCTCATTCCGTAAAATCGTCTCCCACTGATTCCGTTTATCCGGTGCCGTGCTCAGATACACCGACAAGACTTGCGTCGACCCGTCAAATTCCTTTAACCGTTTGATATCTTCTCCAAGTCCCATGAAAATGCCCCCTTTAATAAATGAATGACGCTAAAATACCGGTGATAAAGACGGATGTGATCGTGACCGTCGAGAAGCCGGCAACGACCATTTTCGGTAAAATTTCATCTTCAATGATCTGGACCTCATCTTCCGTCTCTCCAATATTTTTTGCTGCTTGCTGACTGAGAATCAATGTACCGGGCAAACCATATAGTGACGTCAAACCGATTGCAATCGCCATCGGGTACGAGTAACTGAGGAACTTCCCGGCAAGCATCGCAAACAGGACAATCCCGAGCACACCGAGAATGAAGGCAATCAACAGTGGCACAAACAGTTCGACGAGGTCCGCAAATGAGGTCGTAGCGAGCGGTCCGAAGATGATCAACAAAATCGCGAGCATCATCAAACCGTACGCGTCAATTCCGTTTAAGACGTTTGGTTTCAAGACACCGGTCGCCCGTAAGGCAATCCCGAGTAATAAGGCAATGACAAACGTATTCAGCCATCCGTTCGTTAAACCGCTGAGGAACGACGAGACGATGACGACACCGACGACGAACAACGTGCCGGCCGTCGTCTGGAACGGCTCCGGCGAAATCGTCTGTTTCTCGGATGTTTCGGCCTGGTCGATGGCTGCTTTTCGTGTAATGCTGCCATCACGGACTCCGTCGCGGATCCGCAACGCTTCCTTGCGCAGAATGACCGACGTCAGTGGAAAACCGATCAACCCTTGCAAGGCGGCAATCAAGACCGGAAAGACGGCGACCGAGATCAATCCGGCATTCAACGCTTGTTCCTGAACGATGATGACGGAAATCGTTCCGCCCCTTTACTATTTGTCGCAATGACGGTCGGACATTTGATGACAAAATGAGAATTTTAACGATGAATTATATAAGGAGAGTTTTATTATCCTTTCTAGTGTAAAAAATGATCGTCATCACCTTTACAATTTGGGAAATTGGCAAAGAGGAAAATAGAGGTACCCGGTCTAATTTCAAAACCGGACATACATACTGAATGTTTAGGATAGAGGTTAGTTATCTAAATCGTCTCAAAAGCACTCTCTTTATTCATAAAGATGATCAAATTAGTCATTAAAGTAGTTCTAATAAGAGTTACCCAATTATTCTGACGATTAAAACAATGTTAAATTTTTACATCATTATTCTATTTTTTAAAAGTTAGTCATGAGTAAGTAAAGTGCTGTTTAAATAAAAGGAGATATACTTCAAAAATTTGAAGTATATCTCCTAAGTAGAACCATTATTAATATTTAGACAGATGACTTCTCTTGTGTACCTCTTTCATCTGACGGTTTTTTAATAACCATTCATGGAAAAAGTATTCGACTACTGCTGTAACTAGACCAGTATACAGACCAGCAAGAGCAATGGATTTGGTATATTCCCCTTGTACTGTCCCTGTAAAAAACCACGTTAGTAGAAAAACAAGCCCAAAATCCGCACTTGTAGCTATAAGATTTCCAGCTTTTCGTAAAATGACATAATCACCAAGTAGATAGGCAATAATTCCAATTGCGAGTGCCATCCAAACAGAGTGATACCATTCTATATCAAAACCTACCGTTAAAATGAGCAAAAATATAATTAACAGTGCCGGCAACTTAACCATCAATGCCTTGCCATGACTCCAATTCATATTGCCACCCCCATTTCAATCAAATCATCATATAATGCGAATGAGCCGGTTTTTTTTCCGGCTCATTTCTTTTAGTTATAAAAATCTCCGTTACCTCTCAATATTTCATATGCCACAAAAAACTTAATAATTAATTGTTGGATTGATTTTTCTGACCGCCTTTTTGTCCGATCTCTTCAAAGTGTTCTTGATCATGATTTTCAGCGTTTGCTTGACCACCTTTTTGTCCGATCTCTTCAAAGTGTTCTCGATCATGATTTTCAGCGTTTGCTTGACCACCTTTTTGTCCCGCTTCCTCACGACTCATTTTGTTGTTGTCCGCCATGATTGAAGTCCTCCTTTAAATTTTAATGATCGTACATGTACTATATACCCAATACATATATAAATAATACATGTTTAAGTGTTACAATTTTTTTACAAGTTTAAGTATGTTCCCGTTCTCATTTGGATACTTTCATTAAAAATAGTGAATCAGCTTCCGATTGAATTATAGATGTTTTTTCGTTCTTAAAATAATCCATCACTGTGGTGTACTAATCAAGCATGAATTCAGAGCACTTTTAAGACATGATGAATAAACTTGATTGAATGAGATGCAGTGAACCAAACCAAACAAATCATATCTTCTCACCATTCTTTTTCACTAACCCCGATTCAACCTATTCATGATCCATTATTTCAGAGGAGGCTTTAGTATTATTTATCCTTTAAACACATCTGTTTTATTATCAAGAACTGATCAATAAATCGTTTGACGTCTTCAGTCGAATTTATGACCGTATTAAATTGTTCTTTGTCATTGTAAACAATGAGGAATCGACTCGGATTTGGATTGCCAGCAATTAAGCGGACTGAAAACAAAAGTTTTGAGTTATTTAGAGTATATTTTGATAAAAAAATCAATTCTGATGTTACAGATTGCCTCACGGCTTCATTTGACTTTTCATTTAATAATTTCATCGTCGTCTTAAGGAGACGACGTTTTGTATACTCATTTTTCAGAGAAATCTTTTAAATAAATTTTCCTGTTTCCTCTCATTTCAAACAACTTTTTTCAAAATAGAGCTACTTGGTTAAAAAAATGAATTCATCATTTTATAGACAGACTTTAATTGTTTACTCTTTTTATTTTGAACGGAGAATCCTTATCGCCAATTTTTGATAACATGTGCAAATTCAGTATGTTTTCTGTTACGATGTTTTAAATTGATAAATTATATGCAATAGTTCCCCATTTATTTTCTAGAAAGAGGTAGCCATGAAGTGGATTTCAAAAAGTTTAAACCGGAAGTTTTTTAGTTTACTGTTGTTAAACTTTTTAATTTTTTTAACCGTTACAATGATAGCTTCTTTTTTTTCAATTAAACAAATTGAAAAAAATCACGAGTTATTATCCAAACACACCGAACAAAAAGTTGAAGCCCGTCAGATTTGGACACAGTTGCAAAAAATGAATATAGACATTCAAGCTTCCATGTTAGATAAAAAAATCGACACCCAGAAGTTAAGTCAAGAATTGAATAAAATCAATCAACAATTAGAACTATTTTCTCAGAAGAATACCTCAGAACGTTCGCAATCGTTTATCGAATCTGCGCGAGAGCTTTCGTCCCATTATGAACTTGCACTGATTCCTCTTGCGAAGCTCTATGCAGAAGAAACTAACGATACTGACGAGCTAGAAGCGATTTTACAAATGAGAAATATTCCATACACAGTGCGGGATATTCCAAATGACCCAGCTACATTTACAATTGATACTCGGTTTTTTTTAGATGATACGAACAAAACGGTTGAGTCTTATTTTCAAAGTATCCATAACCAGGAGAAACAGGCCCAAAACCGTTTAGAAACCAAAACACGCATGGCATTATGGGGCTCCTTTGCTCTACTAGTCGTTATTTTTGCTATTTTAAATGGTTGGACGTTTAAATTGATTGATCGTTTAAGAACAGATCTCGTACGTCTCATCCGTCAAACTAAAAATCCATATACACTCACTTCGGTTCCCTTATTGAATAGACAGGATGAACTTGGTTCACTTGGAAATGCATTGCAACAAATGATGGCGATGTTATCTTTTCAGCAATCCCAAACGAATCAAATAAATGACAGGCTCATTGCTAGTAATCAAGAACTTCAGCAAATTTTAGCTGATAAAAACCGATCACAAGAACAATTACAGTTTCAAAATGAATTTGCTCGAAGATTATTAAAATATGATGCACCGAACTGCATTCATGGACTTGTTGAGGATATCGCGCATCATCTCCAAATAGAGGAAGTTGCCTTAACATTGTTGATGCCGCAACACGAACTTATCGCATTTCGGTCGACTGCCGAACGGCTTATTCCCGAAAAAATCCGGATTGATTTAGAGAAGCAAGCAGAACAGTTTCAATCACCTCAAGTCTGGATGCATCAGCAGCGAAAAATTTGGGCAATTCCTCTGCTAGATTCTAAAGAAACTGTTCCATTTGCTGTTTTCACGTATATTGAACCGCGTAGTATGGATGCTCAGACGATTTTTGCACTCTCAAATATCTTGTCACTTGGTGTCTTACGTGTACAGAATATGCGGAAATTAAATGAAGATAAGTTGAAGACGCAACGCATTTTAAATAGTTTACGTGAGGCAATTATCTATGTGGACTTATCGGCCGGGCAGCTCATTCACAACAGGGCACTTTCCAACCTTTTTCCGGAACTCTCTGATTTACCAGAAGATACTCAAGAATTAGCATCCATTACGAAAGTGATGGAACGTCTCATTGTAGACCATCAAGCTCTTTCACTGTATATGGATGAGGTAAGGCGTCACCTTGAAGTCGGGCTTCCGATTGCCACACAAGATTTTGAAATCAGACAGAATCGATACGTTCGGCTTTATACGGAGATACTAGACGACCAACGAGGTCTCATTTTTGTATTCCGAGAACGCACAGCGGAAGTTGAGACCATTCAAAAGGAGAAATCGTTCATTTCGATGATTTCACATGAATTACGGACTCCTTTAGCTTCAATCGAAGGATTCAGTGAATTGATGATTCACCGAAAACTGCCTCCTGATAAACAATTAAAATATTTAAAAACTGTCAAAACCGAAGCCCAACGGTTGGGACATCTTGTATCTGAATTTCTTGATTACCAACGAATGAGTCATCAGAAAGAAAAATATCATTTTGAGCCATTTGATCTTTCAAACTTAGTGGTGGAAATTGTTGATTGGATGAACATTTCTGTTCCTTCTCACCAAATTATATTTGATACGAAACATACGAAGTGTAAAATCCTCGCCGACGAAGACAAAATCCGTCGGCTGTTGATCAATCTAATAAATAATGCAGTCAAGTATTCTCCCGACAATCCGCGGATTGACGTTTTGCTGGATTGTAGTCCGGAAGAAGTTGTTGTAACAATCAGTGATAATGGTCTAGGCATTCCCAAAAAAGATATTCCGCACCTGTTTGATTCGTATTACCGGGTGGATCATCAGGAGCATAAAAAAATACAAGGTACAGGACTTGGTCTGCTGATTTGTAAGGAAATTGTTGATGCTCATGGTGGTCAGATTTCTGTTTCCTCAGAAGTAAACAAAGGAAGCGATTTTTTAATTCGCTTACCTTTGAAACACACTCAATAAAAGCGCCATTTCTGGATCAATCAATTTATTTTCGAAGAACATAATCAATTAGGAAGTGAAAATGAATGGAAAAAGAGTTGGATCGTATCGTCAGTTGTATGAATCAAGATTATCAATATCAGCGGATTTCATTTTCCGGGTTAGTTTTAAAAAAAACAAGTCCGAGCATCCTGTTGATACAAGATCATATCAAGCGAGAGATCAATGAGCCGTTGTATCAATATCCGGATTTTGTCTCTGAAATCGAAAATGTGTTGCGGCGGTGTTTCATTGATGTTCGGGGTAAGATGGAATCGGAAGAGCCAACTGAAATTTTTATTTCAAAGGCACAACTGTATTCCCCTTATCACTATTTAGTGACATTTCTTTAAAATCGTCGAACTGGAGTTTGAAAACAGACGTGAACGTCAAATTATATATTATTTATCACTTTAAATAATCGAAGGAGAGTTTTCTGATGCTACAGTATTTTTCTGGTACTTTTGAATGTGCAAGAAGCCGTTTTATCGAAGATGCTCATTATTTTTTGAAATCAAGTTACCCTGAAATAGATCATTCCATTTTCCGTCAAACGGCAGACACTCAGTCAGATTTGATTCATGCAAAACGAGAAGGCAATCAAACTTTGCTAGTATTGAGTAGTGGCTTACATGGAATCGAAGGGTATACAGGTAGCGCCATGCAACTACGTTTTCTTGAATATCATTTGTCACATCTTGATACAGGTACAGTTGATCTGTTGCTGCTTCATGGCATCAATGCATATGGCATGAAGCACCATCGGAAAGAATCAGACAAAAACATTAATTTTAATCGAAATGCCATAGAAGACTGGACAGACGCCGATTTATCGAATCCTGAATTCAAAAAAAGTTCTGATCTATTTGTTCCAAGAAGCGTCACAGGTAGCAAATTAGAGTATTTTCCGTTTCTGTTTAAGACAATTAAACACCTTGTACAGTTAGGTCCTAAGCGGTTTATGAAAGGTGCCACATTAGGCCAGTTTGAATTTCCGGCAGGCTTTTATTACGGAGGACCAGCACCGGATCCTTATTTCCATCAAATTCTTACCCAACTGACAAATCGATTTTCAGCCTATACGCACATCTTGTTTCTAGATTGTCATACCGGATTTGGTCATCAAGCTGAAGTACAGTTGGTCATGTCGTCTGAAGATCCGATGCACTCAAAAGATGTAAAAAAAATATTCCACTACCCGATTGTAGAAAACCCGAGAGAACAACAATTTTACAAAATTGAAGGAGAATGGCTCAATTGGATGTATCGTTACACAAAACAACAGAACCTTGGATTCATGGGGTTTACTGTAGAATGTGGAACCGTCGGAAAAGGACCGATCGGGCTTTTACGCTCCTTAAAAGCAACGATCGATGAAAGTCGTCTCTTTGCCGGGCGAGCCGAGTGTGCACCTGCCATCCGAAAACGATTTGATGAACTCTATATTCCTTCAAGTAAACAATGGCGAAAACAAGTTTTAAAAGGAGCTGATCTTATCTTTGAACAGATGGTACAATTTATTAATGATCCTTCAAATCACACTTTGATGAAGTAAAATCATAGCTCTGATTAAAATATGACAAAAAATAGAGACGATTATCTTTCGATGATCGTCCCTATTTCACCCTTAAAATTACTTTTATATAGTAATGCTATCTTATAAATCAAGTAAATCAAGCGTTTTCATCAGTTCCCCTTTGAAGGTTCGAATGTTTTGGCTTCGTTCTCGATATACGTTTTTATGAAAAAACCTTCTGTTTCTGACCACTCCGCATATAAAATTTTTGATGTATCTTCGTAGCCCTCTTTTTTCAGCTCCTCATATAACCAGGCAATGGATTTTCCAACATGATAAAGAATATTCTTATTAATTTTCCCTTCATCTATAAATAAATAGTTGAGAGTTGAATCTTTTACGCTAATATCAATCATGTCGGCAGTAACAGTATTAGTCTTGGCATACTTTTTTAAACTAATTGCTCCCCCAGGCTCCAAATATAAATCTTTTACATCCCGTAATGAGAAAGCTCCTTTTTGACGCAACATAATTCGAAGTTGCTCCATTTCAATATGATTTCGATTTAGTTCATCCAAATTCAACTTTCCATCTTTCATTAAAATCGATGCTTCACCTTTAAAAAAAATTCGGACTTTATCGTATTTACGGGAAAAGAACTCTATTAAAAATAACATAACGCTCCATATGGAGATTGCAAATAAAAGTTCTAATGGCGAAATCGTCTCATCATAAATACTTTCTTCCAGGATTCCGCCTAACACAACCGAATGGATAAAATCGAACGGAGTAAGTTGCGAAATTGTTTTCTTACCCATAATTCGGGTCACTAATAATAATGCAAACAAACCACAGATTAACTTACTTCCAATCTCTATATAAGTCATTTTCCGCTCTCCTTTACTCTTTTTAAGGGATCTTTTCACTCTATTACTTTTGGGTTTGCTTAAGTCTTCCTAAATTTAAATGCAACCTTTTGAACTACTCGGCACTAAATTACCGAGATTCCTGAGTTATCCGACCTAACGGTCGAAAATTGATCAGGCTAACCCCGTCGTCACGCCGGTTGAAGAAGCTAAGATGCGTTTTGCTTCTTGTTTGAGATTCAGTCCTGCCTTCACATCATAGTCATGGTGTGAACGCAACTCGGGCATGTCCATTCACGCAAATCAAGATGTTTCAAGTCTTTGTGTTGATGTCTGCAACTGGAGGGAAGTTTGACTGGGAGCAAAGGTTTTGCCGACTTTCACGACGGTCTTCCCGTACCATTCTGCCTTGTACTCCACCATGCGGAAAAACGCAGACCAACTGACTTCAGAGATGGACTTTCTTAAAGTGCGCTCTTCTGCATATTCTTTAGCTGCAAGGTCTCGATGCCGATGATGTCGTGATTTTTGACGATCTCGATCGATACCTTGTGAAGGGAATCTTTCCGCTTGTTTGCGATCTTCTCGTGGATGCGGGCGACCTTCCGCTTCTGCTTCCGATAGTTCCTCGCCTCGGAAAGCTTGACTTTCTTGTTCATGGGGATGCGCTGTTCATGCGTCAGTTTCTTCTCAAGCGTCCGGAAATAACGGTCGTTCTTGTAAAACCATTCCGTACGACAGGATGGCAAAGTGTTTAAGTCCGACGTCGACTCCGACTGACAAACCTACCTTCGGCAGTTCGTTGATCTCCTACTCGGCGAGCAGAGAGACTAAGTATTTACCTGAAGCATGACGTCGTACCGTGGCATTCCAAATCCAACCTTCGACCTGCTTAGAGTGAGCGAACCGTACCCACCTCAGTTTCGGAAGTTTGAGCTTATTGTCGACGATCGATACTTCAGGAAGTTGAGACTATCCTTGGATATTCGTCTTATACGATTGAACAGGATGACGCTTCGACTTGAATCGAGGACGTTCGATCTGCTTCTTGAAGAAGCACTCATACGCATCGGCATGATCTTTTACACTAGTTTGTACGGAAATTCTTTCCACTTCTTTTAGCACCGGAATTTCTTTGGAACAAGAGACACAAGATAAGCCTTTCCTTGTCGCCTTGTAGCTTTCCTCCCACTCGCCAAAAAAGTGGTTGAAGATGAATCGTGAACACCCGATTGTCTTTGCAATCAGGATTTCCTGCTCTTTATTTGAGTAGATGCGAAATTTGTACGCTTTATGTTTTTTCACCTTGATTTCCACCTCCTTTCGATATGTAGGTAGTCTATACAAAAAAAACAAAAAAAGATGCCAAAATGTAGCGTATACCCAAACGGATTAATTTCCCGAAAGATCGAGTGAAAGCGATTGCGTCGTATCAGAAAGAAACATAAATTTCATCCTTTGCTGGAGCAGTTTATGAGTTGATCCGCAAGAGATTGGAGATGTCGAACAATAGGGACGACTAAAGCAGCCATCCCTTTCTCGAAGCCGATTCATCTCACGACTGAAGTCATAAGTGTTCTCGGCTATTTCATAAATTCTTTTCTTTTAGTATAAGAAGAGGTTTTTTTATAGGTATTGAAGATACTTATCGGATCGTGTAAATAACGATGATTGATAGCTCATAAAGATGGGTATTTTATACATGTATAAAAATTATACCTTATTCATTATTAAAGGAGGAGTTACTTATGAAGAGAGTGCTTTTAATCGTCTTACTCGTATTGCTTGTATCAGGTCTTGCTGCTGGTGTTTTGTACATGCAAGACAAAGCCAATTCTGACCAAAATCAGGACGGGCGCAAAGTCGTTGAATTTTGGTCGTTTTGGGGATCCGAAACACGTCGTCCCATTATCGAAAAGATGATTGACGATTACAACGCATCGCAAAATGAAGTGCGGGTCAAGCATACGTTTATTCCTTTTGGGGATATTTGGACGAAGGAATTAGCAGCCGTCGCTTCTAAAAATAAAAATGCAATTCCTGATGTCGTTGTAGGTGATATTAACGCCATTCAATTACGGGCGAAGAAACAACAAATTGAACCACTCAATCCATTGTTAGATGTCAAAAAACTTAAAAGTACAACTCATCAAGAGGCTTGGAAAGCCGTGACTACTGAAGATACGTTATATGCAGCTCCGTTCACACTTGATACCCGAATCTTGTTTTATAACAAAAAGATGCTTCGGACAGCAGGTTTCATGACCCCGCCTAAAACATGGTCAGATTTAGAGAAAATGAATGAAAAAATCACTAAACCTACTGGTTCGTCCTTTGAACAAGTAGGTTTCCACCCTCTGTTCGGTGTAGGAGCTGATGTGTGGCTAATCAATACAGATGGGCGTAATTATTTAGACAATGGAAAAGTGACCATCAATACACCAGAAGATCAAGCAGCTTTAGAATGGATCGATCGATTTAATCAAAAAATGGGACGAAAAAAAATTGATGTTTTTAAAGCGGAATTCGGAGAACAACAAGCTAATCCCTTCCTCTCACAAAAAGTGGCTATGTATGCAGATGTGCCTACCTTTTATACGCAGATTCGCGATTATGCGCCCTCACTGGACTTTGGAGTAGTTCCCTTACCGGAAAGAAAAAAAGGAAGCGGTCACTATAGTTGGAGCGGAGGATTTGCGCTCGAAATCCCAAAAGGTGCTAAACATCCAAAAGAAGCGGCGAAATTTATCGCTTATATGACGAGTAAGGAAGCTCAAATGTACTGGGCAGAAAAAAATTACGATCAAGTGGCAAACACAGTAGCAGCACATGCAGTCGTGAACCGACTAGAAGGTGATGCGCAGGATGTTTATCAAGTAGCTGAGACTGCCATGAAGACGACGCTTCTGACACCGACACCAGTTGAGGTCCCTGATCTTGTAAATCTAGTTAATCCAGAAATCGAAAAAGCAGTCTTAGGAAAATCTTCACCTAAACAAGCTTTACAAAATGCTCAAGAGAAAGTAGAGCAGTCAATGGCAGGTAAAAAAGAATGAAATCCACTTTCTCTTTAAAAAAACAAGATGCCTGGCAAGGATACCTGTTTATCCTGCCATGGCTTGCTGGATTTTTACTATTAACTGCGGGTCCTTTACTTTTCTCCTTGTATGCCAGTTTTACGAATTACGACATGACGTCTCAAATGAGCTTTGTCGGGCTATTCAATTTCAAGCAAATGTTTTTCCAGGATAGTTTATTTTGGGTTTCGTTATTCAATACATTATTTTTCGTTGCCTTCAGTGTTCCCTTGACGACAATAGGAGCGATGTTGCTTGCCATCCTGTTGAACCAAGGAATTCCGGGTCAGCGGGTATTCCGGACAATTTTTTACTTACCTGCTGTTCTCTCCGGGGTAGGTGTCTATTTATTATGGATGCAACTCCTTTCTCCTGCTTCTGGTCTTGTGAATACTTTACTTGGTTACGTAGGAATTGCCGGTCCTGCTTGGTTATCCGATCCTGAATGGACGAAGCCGGCCTTAGTTTTAATGAAAATGTGGTCTGTTGGTGGTAGTATGCTTTTCTACCTGGCCGCCTTACAAAATGTACCCCGGACATTGTATGAAGTTGGTTCCTTGGAAGGGGCGAATGCCTGGCATCGTTTTCGCTACATCACTTTCCCGCTGATCACACCCGTCGTCTTTTTTGACTTAATTACCAGCTTTATCGGAGCATTCCAAATCTTTTCCGAAGCGTATGTGATGAGCGAAGGAGGTAAAGGAGGACCCGTGAACTCGTTACTCTTTTATAATCTGCGCATTTGGCAACAGGCTTTTGAGTCTTATAATATGGGGTATGCGATGGCGATGTCGTGGTTCTTGTTTATCATTATTTTGCTGTTGACTCTCTTTAATTTCAAATGGGCACGTCGATGGGTGCATTATGAAGGTGAACAGCGATGAACAAACAAACCATACGAGGTGGAATCGTGTTTGTCTTTTTATGTATCGTTAGTCTCATCATCTTACTTCCTTTAGGATGGATGGTTTCAACCGCTCTGAAACCAATGGAAGAAATTTTAAGATATCCTCCTACCTTCTTTCCGGAAAATTGGAGATTTGATAATATTCTGGCGACTTGGAAGGCGGCTCCATTCGGTCTCTATTTAGTCAATACGTTATTTTTAACGGTTGTTTCTGTTCTAGCAAGTGTTTTGATTAATGCTTTTGTTGCGTATGGATTTGCCAAGATAAACTTTCCAGGTCGATCATTTTGGTTCATTGCTTTACTCGCTACGATGATGATTCCAGGGTTCGTCACGCTCATCCCGCAATATATTTTATTTTCCAAATTAGGTTGGCTCAATACGTATTATCCACTTATTGTTCCTTATTTTTTAGGAAGTGCATTCTTCATATTTCTTTTGCGCCAATTCTATTTACGAATTCCAAATGAAATGATTGAAGCGGCAAGAATCGATGGGGCAGGACATTTTTACATCTGGTGGCACATCATGCTACCCTTATCAAAACCGGCTTTAGCGACAGTGGCTATTTTTTCTTTTAATGGAGCATGGAATGATTTTTTAGGACCACTTTTATACTTGAATGACGAGACACGCTATACACTTCAGTTAGGGCTTCAAGTTTTTAAAAGTGAAGCGTCTACTCAATGGAATCTATTGATGACAGGATCTTTGTTTGCCCTTGTGCCCGTCATTCTGCTGTTCTTCTTTTTTCAACGCTACTTCATTCAAGGAATGGATTTATCGAGTGGTGACAAAGGATAACAAAAACAAACAAAAAACCACTTTCCTGCCTTCAAAAATCAGGGAAGTGGCTTTTTGTGATTCTCCTAAAAGTATGCTCCGCACGATAACCTACTCTCTCCACTTTTAATCCGACATCAGGATAAATAATTTGGTTTTCGGGGAAAGAACACATATGTCATCCATTAGTAGGAGGAGATTACCTTGTCCGGATTGATTTCCAATCGTTTCTTTCGTATCGGTCTGTTCATCCTGCTTGTACTTGGCATCATCTATATGGCACGACAGGTCGACTTTCTCTTTTATCCGTTACTCGTCCTGTTTACGACCATCTTCACCCCGTTCATCATCGCTGGAATTTTATTTTACCTCTCCGTTGGTTTCGTCGATTCACTCGAACGTCGTCTCCGGTCGCGCAAACTGGCGATATTTATCGTCTTGCTTTTGTTGTTTGCCCTTGTCATTTTGTTTCTCTTGACCTTATTCCCGCTGATCACGAAACAGCTTTTTGCCTTCATCAGTGCCGTCCCCGGTTTTGCTGAACGTCTGTACACACAATCCCTGTCGCTTTATGTCAAATACGGGACGTCGATTCCGTCACTCGAGAGCCAGTTTTCATCGGTCGAAAGTTCGATGAAAAGCGCGACTGCACTCCTCGGGAACGTCTTTTCCTCGATTGCCGGTTCCGTACTTTGGCTGATTCAGTTGATTGCCTCGACCATTTTCACGTTATTCATCGCCCTTTTTTTATACGTCTTCATGTTGGTCGACGGGAAAAAATTACCGAATGCGCTGGTCCAGTTCATCCCGATCAGTTACCGCAAGGAAGCCCTGCTGATTTTAAAAGACATGAACGGGACGATCCGCTCTTACGTCCGGGCGCAACTGATCGTCTGTACATTCGTCGGAAGTCTCGCCACACTCGTCCTGTGGTGGCTCGATGTCCCGTATTTCTTACCGCTTGGTCTGTTCATCTTCGCGACGAATATCATCCCGTATCTCGGACCGTTTCTCGGCGCTGCACCGGCTGTCCTGATCGGCTTCTTGGATGAACCGATTAAAGGTTTATATGTCATCATCGGCATCACGATCGTCCAGCAACTGGATGCCAATGTCATCTCCCCGCTCGTTCAGGGAAAATCCTTGAAGGTGCATCCCATTACGATTACGGTCGTCCTGCTCGTCGCCGGGCAACTGGCGGGAATTCTCGGTATGTTGCTGGCCGTCCCGTTTTATGCCGTCGCTCAACATCGTTAAACTCGCGCAACTCCGGAAAATGGCGTTACGGACGGACAAACCAGTTCCGGATCGTGTCCCGGAAGATCCAACCTAACAAGCAAGACAGGATCAGTAGTCCGGGTAACAAGATGACACCGCCATGAGTTGCCCACCATGTCGAAAAGCGGTTCAACAGACCGTAAGCGCCGAGCCGATTAACAAGAATCGTCCAGAGCAACGCATAGACGCCGGTTCCGGCTAACGTCACGAGCACATAGGGGCGAAACGGATAGGTGAGCAGTCCTGCCATATAATGAATCGGACGCCGGACACCCGGCAGGAAAAACGACATGGCAATGGCGACCGTTCCTTTCTCCTGCAGAATCACTTCGGCTTTCGCGAGATGTTTATTGGTCAATAACTTTCGAAAGAAGGAAAGTTCGCGAAAAATACGGGGAATACCGTAAAACAGATTAAAACACACGAAACAGGCGGACCAGACGGATAAAAAAATCAGGATGAGTGCTTGCTCCTGACGTAACCAGCTGCTGATTTGGCGGATGACCAACAAATCATCCGAAATCGGGATGAACAAGATACTCGAGATGAAGCGGATCCATTCCGAAAACATGCTGTCTTCCCTCCCATCGAAGTCATTCTTTCTGAAAACGAGGTGTTCGTATTGATGGACTATACTCTAATCTTGCCGGTTTTGCTCTATGTTGTCCTGTTTGCCAACGTCGCTGCGGCAATCGCCATCCTGTTTTTCGAACGGCGTGACGTCAGTGCCACCTGGGCCTGGCTGATGATTCTCTTTTTCTTACCTGTCATCGGCTTTTTGATTTACTTATTGTTTGGCCGTTCGTTGAAACAAGAGACATTTTATCACGTCCCGGAAGCACGCCGATTGGCGCGCGAAGAAGAGCTTTCGGCGCAAGCGAACGACGATGTTCCCCGCGAAGCACCGCTTTACCCGTACCGGAAGTTGATTCAAGCCAACCGCTCGTCAGGGGCCCTGTTGACGGAAGCGACCGATGTCCGGACGCTGTTCGACGGTCATCAAAAATTTGATACGTTGCTCGCTGACGTACAGAGCGCCCAAGTCGAAATCAACATTCAATACTTCATTTTAAAGCGCGATCCGCTCGGCGACCGGCTACTGAACGCTTTGTTCGAACAGGCAAAACGCGGCGTCAAAGTCCGGATTCTGTATGACGCCGTCGGCTCGTGGAAACTCAAAGCGAATGACTTCGCAACGTTCAAACAAGACGGCGGGGAAGTCCGCTCCTTCTTCTCTTCGCCGCTCGGTATATTAAACCTGCGGATCAACAACCGGAATCACCGGAAACTCTGTACAATTGACCGGCAAATCGGGTACATCGGCGGCTTTAACGTCGGATCGGAATACCTCGGAGAAGACGAACAATTCGGCTACTGGCGGGATACCCACCTCCGTGTCCTCGGTCTCGTCGTCGAAGAACTCGAATTTCATTTCGAACAGGACTGGGACGCTGCAAGCAACGAACGGACCGATTGGTCGACGGACCCGATTCCACCGATTGAAGTGACGACGGAACGGGTACCGGTTCAAATCGTGACGTCCGGACCGACCTCGGAAACGGAATACTTGAAAAACATGCTGATTCAGATGATCCATTCAGCAGAAAAATCGATTTACATCCAGTCTCCCTACTTTATTCCCGATGCCAGTTTCGTGGATGCCTGCCGGATTTCCTTAGCGTCCGGTGTCTCCCTCAAAATCATGATTCCTAACCAGCCGGATCATCCGTTTGTTTACTGGGCGACATATGCGGCAGTCGGCGAATTGATTCAACACGGGGCTGAAGTCTATACGTACGAAATCGGCTTCATGCATGCGAAGACGATTGTCGTCGACGGGAAAATCGCATCGGTCGGGACGACGAACATCGACGCCCGTAGTTTCCGGTTGAACTTCGAAATGAATGCGATTTTGTACGATACGACGATTGCGGAAGAGCTGGAGTTGCTCTTTTTGTCCGACGTTGCCGACAGCAACTTGCTGACGCGGGAAAAGTATGCGGCCCGTCCGCGGATGATCCGCTTTAAGGAAAGTATCTCGCGTCTGTTGTCGCCAGTCTTATGATGTTTTGAAAAGCAACATCCTTTTAATAACTGACAAGATGGACGAATCATAAACTAACTCATTTAACGCTAAACATACTCATTTTGATTGATTTTGAGTATGTTTAGCGCATTTGACTATGTTTAATGAGTTCATTTTCCTGTTAAACATATTCATTTGCTGTAAAAAGGAACATGTTTAATAGCACAGTGGCATATCGAATAAATTAATGACGGGAGATCAAAACGATGAAGAACATTGAAGCTGTCTTTTTGGATCGAGACGGAACGATTGGCGGCGGTTCTACCATTCATTATCCGGGAGAATTTGAACTGTTTCCGTATACTGCTTCGGAAATCAATCGATTAAAAAAAGACCAGATTCTATTATTTTCATTTACAAATCAGCCTGGTATCTTCAAAGGGTTAGCAACCATAAAAGACTTTCAACAGGAATTGACTGGATTTGGTTTTGATGATGTTTACATATGTCCACATAATCCTCATGAAGGTTGCACGTGCCGTAAGCCTGATATCGGCATGTTATCCAAGGCGCAAAAAACTCATAATTTAACTCTAGAAAATTGTGTCGTCATCGGTGATCGTTGGACCGATATGCTGGCAGCTTCAAAAGCAGGATGCATTAAAATATTAGTGAAAACAGGCGCAGGTGAAGCTTCGCTTAACGACTATCATGACGAATTAAATAACATCCATATTGACTACATTGCAAGTGACTTAAAGGATGCCATCAGTTGGTTGTACAGCCAGTATTATTTAACTGACAGAGCATGAAACAAGATAGAGATCGCTTGTCGGTTTTAAATTTTACATAAAGGTGGAGATTAGATGATGTCGAAACATTTACTCTCAGCAGGTGTCGTCGTCCTTGATGAACACGGAAAAATCCTGCTTATCAAAGGGACACAACGAGGTTGGGAATTTCCGGGTGGGATCATCGAACTGCTAGAAACGATCGAGGATGGCATCATTCGCGAAGTGAAAGAAGAGTCAGGCTTTGATAGTGAAGTGATTCGATTTTGTGGCATCTATCAAAACATAAGAGAACATGTTTGCGCGACCTGTTGGTTGGCAAAAGCAGTTGGTGGTACATCGCAAACTAGCAGCGAAAGTCTGAAAGTGGGCTTTTTCAGTTTAGAAGAAGTTCTAGACATGGTGACCTGGTCAAATTTCAGTGAACGGATACTCAAAATATTAAACGAAGAGGAGCAACCCTTTTATGTCGCTCTCTGAGAATCGCAATTACCACAAGGACAGCACGCATTCGAATAACAGATTCCGAAATAAGGCCAATTGTTCCGGAAACCTCCGTTCGATTGATGCTTATTATTTGGAAAACTATCTTCTTTTGATTCGTGTCTTTAGTGGTTGGCGGATTCCCTGACCGCCCATACCTGATGGGCATGAAACAGATCGTCGACTTCATGCAAGCCACACCAGACCAAACGGTGGTCCTCTTCGACTGCTGTTTGTATCCGTTCATGTAACGTCATTCTAAAAAAGAACGCGTCGTTGAGAATAGCTTTCCCGTCTGGTGTCACCACGTACTGCTCGGCACGGCCGATTGGCGCATCGATTTGAATCGTAAACCCGGTCTCTTCGAGCAGCTCCCTGTGAAGTGCTTGCTCCGGTGTTTCTCCCCGCTCGATTCCCCCACCCGGCAACAGAAGATTGTTCAATTTGGTCTCGACGGTTAAAAATGTCTGCTGTCGTTGATCGTATGCGACGCCATAGACACTTTGCTTATACTCGTAGTGCCGTCCTTTCCGTTTCACACCAAAAGTCGGTCTCTTCTTTTCATCAGATATCATCGGTCGTCTCCCCTATAGTTCCCCGTTAATTTCCGGCCGTCGTCCCATCGTCCGAGCATTTTTCCTTGTGCCGTGTATTTCAAAAAGTTGGCCAAGCGTTTTTCATATTCCGGACTACCGGGTTTGTACTCCTGAATGTAACTGATCCGGACCCGAACATAAAGATCCGGCAACGTCTTAAAAAACTGATAGGTCGCTGCGTCTTTTTTTAGTTCCTCGAGAATCGCCTCATCGATGTCAAACCGTGTCTCTAAATCCGGCAAGACCTTCATGCCTTGTTCGTGCATCTTTCCGAGTGCCGTCAAACGACGGACACGTTCCTTGTTCAGTTCCGTCCAGTGACTGTTTTTACGGCGTGGCGTAAATCGCTGAAGCAGTCGATCCCCGTCCTTCTTTTTAATCCCGTCAATCCAGCCAAAACAAAGCGCTTCCTCAACCGTCTCGATATAATCCAGCTGGTGGTCACCCGCATCTCTTTTATCAAAATCAGGCAAGAATACTCCCACTTCTAAACAAAGTGAAAGTGGGGGATGAATCGCCCACCTGCTTTTCGGGTATATTCCCTTTGAAGGAGGTGAAAAATGGTGTTGAAGCACAAGGCCTACAAATTCAGAATCTACCCCACAAAAGAACAGGAAATCCTGATCGCGAAGACAATCGGGTGTTCGCGCTTCATCTTCAACCACTTCTTGGCAAAGTGGGATGAAATGTACAAGACCACTGGAAAAGGACTGTCCTACGGTTCTTGTTCCAAAGAAATTCCTTTGTTGAAGCAGGAGTTCGACTGGTTGAAGGAAGTCGATAGCACATCTGTTCAGATCAGCATCAAACATCTTGCCGATGCATTTGATCGCTTCTTCAAGAAGCAGAATGAACGCCCTCGATTCAAGTCTAAACGCAATCCCGTCCAGTCGTACAAGACCAACATACAGGGCAAGTCTCAACTTCCTGAAATCTCGATTGTGTGCAACCAGCTCAAACTTCCGAAGTTGAAATGGGTTCGTTTCGCCCACTCTAAGCAGGTCGAAGGCCGTATCTTGAACGCCACGATCCGACGTAACGTTTCAGGCAAATATTTCGTCTCCCTGCTCGTCGAGCAGGAGATCCACGAGCTGCCGAAAACCGGTTCATCTGTCGGCGTCGACGTCGGACTCAAAAACTTCGCCATCCTGTCCGACGGCACGGTCTATAAGAACGACCGTTACTTCCGTACGCTTGAGAAGAAACTGGCGCGCGAACAGCGTAAACTCTCCCGCCGTCAACGCATCGCCCTGAACAAGAAAGTCAAACTTTCCGAGGCGAGGAACTATCAGAAGCAGAAGCGAAAGGTCGCCCGCATCCACGAAAAGATTGCCAACAAGAGAACCGACTTCCTGCAAAAGGTATCCACCGAGATCGTCAAAAACCACGACGTCATCGGCATCGAGACCTTGCAGGTGAAGAACATGCAGAGGAACCGCAAGTTGAGCAAGGCCATCTCGGACGTCAGTTGGTCGGCGTTCTTCCGCATGCTGGAGTACAAGGCAGAATGGTACAGGAAGACCGTCGTGAAAGTCGGCAAGACCTTTGCTTCCAGTCAACTGTGCTCCAGTTGCGGCCATCAACACAAAGACGTGAAACATCTTGGCTTGCGTGAATGGACATGCCCGAGTTGTGGCATCCATCACGACCGTGATGTGAACGCAGGACTGAATCTCAAACAAGAAGCAGAACGCATTTTAGCTTCTTCAACCGTCGGAACGACGGGGTTAGCCTGATCAGGTTTCGACCGTTAGGTCGAATAACTCAGGAATCCTCCACCTCTAAGTGACACGTAGGTGAGGTAGTTCAAAGAAGACGAGCCAAATCTCAGTCTCTGTTAAATGGTTACTTTCCAACCAATTGCGCCACTCTTCGATTCGTTCGATGTGTAATCGTGTCGTGATGTCCATGAATTCCTCCGTTTCAATCAAATCGTTTCCAGTGACCTTCTGAAATCACTTCCACTACGCCATCAACAACCTGAATCGCCGTTTGATCATCAATTGCATAGGATGGTCCTCTGAGATCAGCCGCCCATTTGACGGCTTCGTCCAATGTATTTTCCGGTAACAGTTCGTGATCAAGATGCGGGAAAATCGAAAAATCAACCAATCCAAGGGTTTCATCCGACGTTGTATGAGGCGGTGTCCACTCCACGAACGCTTGACCAATCCGCGGCGTAAGAACCATACTACCGGCACTTAACCCGACGTAAACTGCTTTTAGCGAAGGCAATCGCTCAGCAAGTCCCGACTTTTTCATCCAGTAGTTTAAAAATAGGGGATCTCCGCCATTCACCAACAGCACATCTGCCTGTTCGACAAGCGGTACCCAAAGTGATTCATCCAGACTCGGTAGTGCCGTCAATTCGAGAACACCCACCGATTGAAATCCTAATTCACACATCGGTGTTGAACCAGTTCCTGTGATGAATGAGTAAGCATGGTACGGACCCTCCTTCATTCCGTAAACTGCCGTCGGAATACAGAGTGCATGTGCCTCCGCAATCGGTTTTCCGAGTAAGTCGACGAGTGCACGACGTTGACTGTCATTTTGAATGCCGCCTGAAGTCAGCAATACTTTCATAAGAACCCTTCTTTCCGGATTGAATGTTGAAGCGATATACGATTCTATCTACTTCTTCACATTTCATGTTTATCCTGTTCCTGTTCCTGTTGCTTTATCGATTCATGTTCAGATAAAAAAACGTCAGCAAGTAAAATCGGCAGAATAGACCGGCTTTACTTACTGACGTGGAGATAATTAAGCTTCTGTTAATAAGGATTGAGCCTGTTCGAGGACCAAGTCCCCTTTCATCAGACCATACGCCATCTGATTGATGATCGCGACGCGAACCCCTTTTGGTTCTGCTACTTGGCGAATCTTCGTTTCTAAATACCGGACTTGTGGTCCGATTAAAATCACATCCGTCTGATCCAAATGATGCGATAATTCACTTTCGGGAATGGCTTCGATCGTCACATCAAGAGCTTGTGTCTCAGCTTGTTCACGCATTTTCCGAACTAAGATCGACGTCGACATGCCGGCCGAGCAAACGAGTAAAATGTTCATGATTTTTCCTCCAGTCGTGTGAGTCGTGTATACAGTTCAACCATCTCGACAGCTAGATCTCTGACGGTCATCGCCGTCATCAAATGGTCTTGGGCATGAATCAACAGAATCGATAACGGCGTTTCAAGCCCTTTTGCTTCGTCCTGCAGTAAGGTCGTCTGGGCACGATGCGCCTGCAGACTTTCCTGATTGGCTTCTTCCAGTTTAGATTGTGCTAACGCAAGGTCTCCTTTTTTAGCAGCCTGAATCGATTCCATTGATGCCGAACGGGCATTGCCTGCATGAAGAATCATCGTAAATGATAGGATTTGCAGTTCTTCTGTCATCAGCTTGCCATCTTCCCTTCTGTTTGTTTTTTCATCGCCCGGACGCCGGCTGCGACGAACGGGACATAAATCGCTGTCGCGAGCATCAAATTGACGACTTGTAGTGCGATTCCGCGCCAACTCCCGCCTGTTACGAGATATCCGCTGATTAAAGGCGGTGTCGTCCACGGTAAAATCGCGACGGTTTTTGGCACCAGTCCGGTCGACAGGGTGATATAGGACACGATCGTCAATGTGACCGGAACCAGGATGAATGGAATCAACATAATCGGGTTCAAGACGATTGGTAAGCCGAAAATCACCGGTTCGTTGATGTTGAATAATCCAGCGGGTGTCGATAACTTGGCGACTTCACGGTACGGATGATTTTTCTGTTCGCGGATGACAAAGAAAATGGCAAAGAGAAGAGCAAGCGTCGTACCGGAACCCCCTATGAATACGAAGGAGTCGAGGAAAGGTTTCGTCACCGTATTCGGGACATCGTAAGCAGAAGTCCCGGCTTGGAATGCTTCCAGGTTCTGCTGAATCAACGGCAGATAAATCGGTTCGATGACGGCTCCAATGATGTTTGTCCCATGTAAACCGAAGAACCAGAGAATATGATTTAAAAAGGCAATCGCGATTGCAGCCGGAAGTGTATCCCCGAACCCTTGCAACGGTTTTTGAATACTGTTGAAGATGACTTCAAACAGACTCGACTCAATGGCAAGCGTCATGAATAATTGGAAACCACCGACGAGGATCAAAATCAACGTTGCCGGAATCAACGCCTGGAACGAGCGGACGACACCATCCGGAACACCATCCGGCATCGAGATCGTCAACCGTGTCTTCAGTAAGATGCGGAACAGCTCGGTCGTCAAAAGAGAAAGAATGATGGCGACGAATAGTCCTTGCGCGCCGAGCCAGGCAAAACTGAGTCCCCAGTCTTTCGTGACCGGGACGAGAATGATATAGGAGGCGACGGAAATCAATCCTGTCGACAACGGATCGACATCGTAACTTTTAGCCAGGCTGTAAGCGATTGAAAAAGCCACCAGCAATCCTAAAATCGCAAACGATCCGTTCCAGATGTTTCCCCCTAACCCCTGCCAGTTTCCTTCCCCAAACAACCCGTTCATCCAACCGACGAAGTCAAGACTGCCGATGGCGGGGAAGTTATTGATCAGTATCGCGAGAGACCCGACGATGATCAGAGGCATAATGGCGACGAATCCATCCCGTATCGCGACGAGATGGCGTTGGGCCCCGATTCTTCCTGCGATTTCAATGAATTTATTCATGTCCGTTGCGCCTCCTTGGATTGAAATTGTGGTAACCATGCTGCGTGCGCAAGCAACATCTCCTCGAGTAACGGTTGCGCCCGTTTTTCATCTTGAATCAATGGATTCATCAAAAAGGCTAAGTAAGCATCTTTGACGGATCCGCTTAACGCGGCTTGAATCGTCAATTCTTCCATCTGCTTCATCTGCAAAATCAATCCTTTGACGGATAATGGTATTGGTCCGACCGCAATCGGGAGTGGACCGTCTTTCGTAATGACGGCGTTGACTTCGATGACGGCATCGACCGGTAAGTCGGAAATCGCCCCGCGGTTCAATGTATTGACGGTCTGGATGTCTCCGCGATTGTTGTGAATCGAATCCATCAAAGAGCAGGCAGCATCACTGTAATACGCGCCACCGCGTAATTCGAGTTCAGCCGGTTTTTCGTCCAACTGTTCATCCTGATAGGCTTCGAACAATGTACGTTCGACTTCCTGGACAATCTCAGCCCGGGTGCCGTTCGTGTTGTAGGCAGCGATATCTTTCTTAAGCGTCTCCGCGGTTTGGAAATAGTACTGGTGGTAAGGATTCGGCAACATGTTGACGGCTTGCAAGAAGGAGTCGGACCAACCGAGGCTGACGATATTCGCCGGTGAAAAATCAAGCTGATTCGACATTAGACGCTGCATCACCTCTTGCGTTCGATCTCTTCCGTCGACAAAAACCCGGCGACCAAAGACAAAATGGTTTAAACCGATAAACTCGATCGAGACGCGTTTCACATCGACGTGCAAGACTTCGGCAGTCGAGTTCCGCATGTTAAACGGAATGTTGCAGACACCGATGACTTTTTGGTGGGGACCGTGCTTCAATAACGCTTCCGTCACGATACCGGCTGGATTCGTAAAGTTAATCAGCCAGGCATCGGGACAGATTTCGTGCATCTCTTTTGACAGTTCGAGCAGGACGGGAATCGTCCGGAACGCTTTGAAAATCCCGCCCGCGCCATTCGTTTCCTGACCGATAAAACCGTGTTTCAAAGGAATCCGTTCGTCGAGTGCCCGTGCCTGCAACCCTCCGACGCGGATTTGTGTCGATACGAAGTCTGCTCCTTCCAGGGCATGACGGCGATTTAATGTTGAACTGACACGAATCGGCAAACCGGACCGGTGAATCATCCGCTCTGCAAGCCGGGTAATGATGTCCAACTTGTCTGTTCCGGATTCGATATCACATAAGACGATTTCAGAAACCGGAAAGGATTCATACCGTTTGATGAACCCTTCAATCAGTTCAGGTGTATAGCTTGATCCACCTCCGATGATGACAACTTTGATGCCCATGATAAAAACCTCCTCTTTTTTGTAACCGCTTCCTCTTTTTCTTGATTGTAATGTATCATACAAAAAGAACAAATGTAAATACAAATATCAAATGTATTAATACAAATTTTCGTAACTTGTTATAACATTTGCATTCAGTTGTCTTTTATCGCTACAATAAAAGAAAAATCGTGAAGGAAGGTCCGTCATGGAAACCAACCAATCGTTACACTCCTATATCAAAGAAGAGTTGTTAGAACGTATTAAATCGGGACTCTATCAAGCCGGTCAACAATTACCGACCGAATATGAGCTCTGTGAAGATTTTGATGTCAGCCGGACGACCGTCCGGGCCGCCTTGAATCAATTGACGCTCGAAGGGTACCTGATTCGGCAACAAGGCAAAGGGACGTTCGTCGCCGATCAAAAGGTACGCCAAACCTTATCGGATACACCTGACACCTATACCGAACAGCTCGCTGTCCAAGGCAAACGGGGGCATGTCGCCGCCGTTGATTTGACGGTCGTCCCGGCAAACGCGGCAATCGTCGCCAAGTTAAATGTCAAACTCAATGATCCGATTCAACGAATCGAACGGATTCGCCGGGCCAATGACGAACCGACTCAATACGAAATCTCCTATATCCCCTGGCACATTGCGCCCGGCATCACGAAAAAACAAGCGGAACATTCCCTGTACACGACGCTCCGCGAAACCTTTTCAATTTCCGTCGCCAAAACGACCGAGTCCCTTGAAATCACGTTGGCAGACGAACGAATCAGTGAACATTTAAACTGTGAACTCGGCATGCCGTGTTTTTATATCGAAACGGTTGCTGAAAACAGTGCCGGTGAGCCGATTGAGTATTCGCGGTCTTATTTCAGAGGTGACAAGACGAACTTCGTCATCGAACGGCACTATGCCGCGGGTGACGTCTTATGAACATTTTTATTAATGCCGATGATTTTGGTTTGACACGCGGTGTGACAGACGGCATCGTCCGGGCACACGAACAGGGCATCGTCCATGCGACAACGCTGATGATGAACGGGCTGGCCGTCCCCTATGCCGTGCAACAAGCAAAACGTTTTCCACAGTTACAGGTTGGTATTCATCTCGTCTTGTCTTACGGACGTCCATTGACGACGACGACCACGACATTAACGGACGCGTCCGGTCACTTCCGCTTTACCAACCAATATGCGGAACAGGTCCCCCCTTCTCAAGAAGACGTCTTGACGGAATGGACCGCCCAAATCGAAGCTTTTTTAGCAACCGGTTTGCCATTGCATCATATCGACAGTCATCATCATATTCACGGGTGGAATCCGTTGCAGGAAGTCGTGTTAGAGTTGGCCCGGCGTTACGGGGTGCCTGTCCGTTTTGCCCCGACGCTTGCCGCTAATACGGACTATCTGTTGACGGACACACTGTATACCGGTTTTTATGGCGAAGGAATTTATCTCGACTTGTGGCAGGAACTGCGTTCACTCGATAGCGATTCGGTCGAAATCATGGTCCATCCGGCTTATGTCGATGCCGATCTTCAAGACGTCAGTTCGTATACGACACAACGGGAGGAAGAACTCGCATTATTAACAAGACTTACGTTGCCTGACGACATGACCTTCATGAGCAGATGACAAACCCCGCTTTTGAAAATACGCCAAGGTCTTCGATCAAATCGATTGCCTTAGCGTATTTTTTGTATAGAAATCTTTTAAAACCATTTGCCATTTGAGTCTTTGCTTGCTACACTCAACCCGACTACTTATTAAAATATTTTAAAAAGTGTAAAGGAGATTGCTTATGGCTGGAACTAATACCGATTTATTAAAACAAATCCGTCAAGCCATCCTGTTTCAACAGATCAATACGATTCCGGAACTGAGCCGGATGTTGTCGGCCAGTTTTCCGACAGTCAAAAAACACGTGGATATCTTGATCGCACATGGTGAAATTGACGAACAGATGTCGGAATCATCAAATGGCGGCCGCCCGGCAAAACAGTACCGGTATCGGGCCGATCATACCTATGGACTTGCCCTCTACCTTGAACTCGATGCGATCGGCTTTCGGATATTCAATGCACTCGGAACGGTTCTGTCGTCTGGCACCGAATCGGTCGGGGCAGATGAGCCGCACGTCCCGGCTTTAATCCGCCTGATTCAGCGACTGCTGGAAAAGAATACGCGGATCACCTTCTTGAGCGTCGGGGTTGCCGCATCGGTCGAAGACGGGAAAGTCTTTTTCGCACCGGACTATCCGTCCCTTCAACAGGTCGATCTGAAACAGACGCTCGAATCCGAGTTTCACTTACCGGTCGTCGTCGAAAATGACATGAATGCGGCTGTCATCGGCTTTCACGAAACCTATCAGCAGCGGCAACAGTCCCTGATTTATTTGTACTTAGGAAAAAACGGACCCGGTTCCGGGATTTTGATCAACGGTCAGCTCGTGCGCGGAAGCAGTCATTTTGCCGGTGAAATCTCCGTCGTCCCGCAATACGACAAGATGACATTCGGACAAGCGATTGCCAATCGGCAAACCACCTTGGATGTCCGGACGATTGATGCGATCAGCCGGTTGACGACGACATTCGCCGCGACACTGAATCCGCACCTGTTGATTTTTAACAATACGGAAGTGACTGCGTCGGATTTGGAACAAATCCGGACAACGACAGCCCGCTATATCCCGGAAGCCCATATTCCCCGGCTCGTCCGGAGTAACTGGGAAACCGATTATCTGAACGGCTTGACACGTCTCGGATTACAACTTCAGACAGAACAACCAATAAAGGAGACATCAACATGAGTGGAGTCTGGTTACTCAGCATCATCTATCTTGCCTTCATCAGTTTAGGATTACCGGATTCGTTACTCGGCGTCGCCTGGCCCGTCATGCGGACAGAGTTCGGGGCTGATCTCGAAGTCGCCGGCTGGCTGTTCATGACGATTGCCGGCGGAACGATCATCTCGAGTCTGTTCAGCGGCAAGATTCTCAACCGGTTTGAGACGAGTCATGTCACCGCCTTTTGTGCCGCAGTCACGGCTGGCAGCCTGCTCGGATTTTATTTTGCCCCTTCGTTGCTCTGGCTGTTCCTGCTTGCGATTCCGCTCGGTCTCGGTGCCGGCGTCGTCGACGCGGCACTCAATCATTTTGTCGCGACCCGTTACAAAGCGCACCATATGAACTGGCTTCACTGCTTTTGGGGCGTCGGTGCAACGACCGGACCGTTGATCATGGCAGCGATGATGAGCGAATCGGGCGACTGGCGCAGCGGATATCTGATCGTCGCTCTGGTCCAGTTCGGTCTTGCCTTGCTGCTCGTCTTAAGCGTTCCGCTTTGGAAACAGGCACCGGTCGCAATTGCAGCACCGCCTGAAGAACTGTCCTTACACGGAACACAGGCGAAGCGTTTGACCGGTCTCCCGTTCGCGCTCGCCTCGTTTGTCCTCTATTGCGGTGCTGAAGCACTGATCGGTTTATGGGGCAGCAGTTATCTCGTCCAGGTCAAATCTTTTTCCGTCGAAACAGCGGCCACCTGGATTTCCGTCTATTACGGCAGCATCACCGTCGGCCGGTTTTTGAGCGGCTTTTTATCGCTCCGGATGACGAACCGCCAGTTGATTCGGTTTGGGCAAGGGACGGCTCTGCTCGGCAGTCTGCTGTTCTTCCTGCCATTCGACGGTTTGATGCTGACCGGATTTATCCTGATCGGACTCGGACTCGCGCCGATTTATCCGGCCATGTTACATGAGACGCCGGTCCGGTTCGGCCAGGACGCGGCGAAACGGCTGATGGGGGTTCAGATGGCCTTCGCCTACAGCGGCAGTACGTTTTTGCCGCCGTTGTTCGGTGTTCTCGCCTCGTTCCTGACGTTACAGCTGTTCCCGGTGACAGGTTTCCTGATGATTCTGTTCCTGTTGCTCTGTTCCGAACGGCTGAACCGTGTCCTTGCGAAACGGGCATTGTCCCGCGCTTCCTAAATCACTGAAAAAGGAGTCTCCTCTCATGAAAATTGAACATATCGCCATCTGGGTCAAGGATCTTGAACGGACGAAACACTTTTACGAAACGTACTTCGAGGCGCAGGCCAATGCGTTGTACCATAATCCGCTCAAAGGATTTTCGTCCTACTTTCTCCACTTTAAGTCAGGCCCACGGCTCGAATTGATGCACCGGACGGATATCGACCACGATGCCCCGCGCGACCGGTTCGGTTATGCCCACATTGCTTTTTCGCTCGGCAGCCGCTTCGCTGTCGATCAACTGACGGCACGGCTCGAGCGGGACGGCTATACCCGGCTTGACGGCCCGCGTCTGACAGGCGACGGTTACTACGAAAGTGTCTTTCTTGATCCGGAAGGACTGACGATTGAATTGACCGTCTGACGCCAATTCAAAAACACCATGCTGTTTCGTACGCTTCCGGTCAAGGAGACGTCGAACTTCATGGTGTTTTCTTTTGTATGTGTTCGGCCAATCATT
>Ga0308158_10000850_pt1 | contig 39263 bp, 52 predicted proteins | sample PhyBR2_FD_201038 | JGI IMG/M metagenome (GOLD analysis project Ga0308158, IMG submission 201038) | Phyllosphere microbial communities from UC Gill Tract Community Farm, Albany, California, United States - DLSLB.R2 | ecosystem: Host-associated > Plants > Phyllosphere > Unclassified | place: USA... | reverse complement strand
CAGCGCCAATCCCATATTCACCTGCAGGTACGCAAAACGCTCAGCCGTATACATTTGTTGCGACATCCACCGGTTTTGTAACGGGCTATTTTGCCGGCTCGACAGCAACTTACACCAATGAAGTGTCCATGCTTGTTAATGGTGTAGCAACCGGTTTTTATGGACTGAATAATCAGACATCGGCATATGGCGATTCATTCAACTTCGGGCCTGTTGTTCAAGGCGACGTCCTGGTATTCGTTCTGAAGAATCTTGTACCAGGCAATGTTGGGCCGTGGTATTCCCAAACCAGCCTGAATAGCGACTCGGTCAACCATGTCTATTCATATAACTACGCTGGTGATGCAAATATGATCGCCGGGACCTATGTCGCTTTCGAAGATCTGAATAATGGCGGTGACTTTAACTACAATGATGTAAGTTTTGTTTTCGCCAATGTCTCGGAAGTTCCTGAGCCTGCATCCGTCGCCTTGCTCGGAATCGGTTTATTGGGTGTCGGAATGAACCGTCGCAAGAAACAGCACAGCGTGTAAGTAACGCTTGTTACCTATCGGCTGGCGGCTGCAAATAGCGCTGGCATGATTTATTTCTTCAGGCTGCTCATTATCGAGCAGCCTTTTCCATTTTGGCCAGCCCTGGGAAATCATACTCACACCGGCTGTTCGTGCGCTGGCCGGCTGACAGCGCGCCGGCGGCGACCAATGCTGTGCAAGGGTATTCGCAGGGGGAAAGCTTCGGAAACGAAAAAGGCCAACCTCTCGGCTGGCCTGACTCGTTGATTCTATTGGTCGGGCGAGAGGATTCGAACCTCCGACCCCGTGCACCCCATGCGCGAACGCAAACGCCTCAAACCCGCATGGATACTGGCTTTGCGCCAGCGTCATCTAATATACAGTTGTTCAAAAACCTGCAGCCCTGCCCCACAAGCGCCGAACTTTTCGGCCCATATTAGATGGAATCCCAAGGCAATTTTATGTCGATCGCCGACACGTCTGGAATCGCTTCCTTGATGTAAATCTTGCTCGTTTTGCTCGACGTATGTGCCAGGCGTGTCTGAATATCCCCCATCTGCTTCCCTGCCCTTGCGGCATCTGTCGCGCCCAGCGCGCGCAAATCCTTGAACGTCACATCGTCGGTAATGCCGGCGCGCTCACGTGCCCTATCCCACATCGATATCAGTCCAGTCTTGGCGTACGGCGTCCCCTTCTGGCTCGGGAACAGGTAGGGCGAAATGATCTTGTAACCCCTCTTGATGGCGCGTGCGCGCTCGATCACATCCTCGATGGCTGGCGTGACCTGGATGTCGACTACCTTCCCGCTGCTCTTCATCGTCTTGCTGGGTGCCAGTCGAATAAACCCGGCCTCGATCTGCGATTCCTTCAACGTCCGAATGTCGATCGCGCGCGCCCACAGCAGATAGGCCATGTCGATGATGCAGGCAAACATCGGCCCGCTCGCAGTCGGGATGCTCTTGCCGGTGTCCTTGCGCGCCTTGCTCTGCATGCCGGCCGCGCGGATCCGCTGCACCTGGTCGTGCGTGATCAGAACGGTGCGACGCTGCGTCTCGAAGTCGCTCAGGTCTAGCTGGTCGATCGGGTTGTCCTGGCGCAGGCCGAGGCCGGACACAGCGTAGCGAAACAGCTTGCTAGCCAGGCCGCCATACTTGCGCGCCGTGTTCGGCTTGTCGGCGAACTTCTCGCGCAGAAAATCGGCGAATTCCTTGGTCGTGACCTCGACCACCAAGAAGGCCTCGAACTCGTCCGCAATGACGTCAAGGAACCGCGTGTACTGCTCCTGCGTCTCCTTCCCGTACTTGCCAAGCTTGTGCAGTTTGAACTCGGTGCAAAGGTGCGGCACAGTGCCCTGGACGTGTGCTTTGCTGCCCAGCAGATTGGCCAGCCGGTTCAGCATGGTCACCTCGCCATCTTCCACCGAGCACAGGCGCACCCACGTCTTCATCTCCTTCGTCTGTGGGTCGCGGATCTTCTCCGGAGCCACGTAATAGTACGCGTTGAACTTGATGTACACCCGGCGCGGAAGCCCGCGGTTCGTCTTGCGCTGCCTGTTCATTGCCTTGCTGATTTCCTTTTTGGTCCGGGTGTATTTGCCGCTGCCGCCGGCCCGCCCGGGTTTCTCACATAAGCGCGAAGCACGCACACGGTGTTATCGATCTTCCGCAGTTGTGCGGGAATGCCCAATGCCTGTAGCGCCGCGAGTTGCTTCTTCGGGAGCTTGTAATGAGTGATCGCGTAGATTTCTTGGCTCGACAGTATGAGGTCATCCATGTCGATTTCCCTCGCCATCGTCGAGCTGGGCAAAGCGTCTGTTGTTCGGATACTCATCATGCACTGCCCCATCCAGGTCGCGTCCGGCGGCCTTCTTGCCAACAAGTTCCATGTCGTGCAGAGTGCCCCCGAGAATGCTGCGGCGCTCCCCGATAGGTACCCACTCTCCCCACTGCTTGAATAGGAAGGGCACGCCGGAGGCCGTGCACTGGTCGCGCAGCGATCGCGCCCAGCCCGGGTGCATTGGCCGGGCCTGCGTGCCGCTCTCCCCGCCCACAATTACCCAGTGCAGCCCCTGCGGCATGCCAACGGCATGGCCATCGCGCGTGATGTGCTTAGGAAAGCCGAACGACCTGGCCGTCAGCTTCAGGTCGACATGGCCAAGCAACGGTTCCATGGACAGAAAGCGCACGCGCGCCGGCAGCGCCAGTAGCTTGGGTATGTCGCGATCGGCCTCTTCCTGATTGACGATGCTGGCGCCGATCCACACGTTGTCGCGGCCGGCCAGCCAGTCGTGCGTGCGTGCGTCGGCCACCAGCCGCGCCACGTTGCCCACTCGCTTTGTCAGCAGCAGCCAATCGAGGTGCGGCGTCAGCTCGATCAGGTCGAACAGGTCGCGGCGCCACGCCGGATCCACGGCGTTGTCGAACACGTCGGCCAGGCTGGCACAGAACACGCGCTGCCGGCGGCCATGCTGTGCGAAGAACTCTGCATGCGCAGCGTTCCATGCGATCGGCTTGCGCCAGTTCGCGGCGCCGGTGCGGCGGCGCGGCGCGCCCGGGCCCCAGTTCACTGCCGTGCCGCCGGCGAAGCGCGCGTTGCGTGTTTCGGCATAGCAGTGATCGCAGCCCGGACCGACTTTCTGACAGCCCTCCCAGGGATTGAACGTATGATCAGTCCACTCGATTTTGCTGTTCTCGCTCATGTTATGATTTCCATATGAAAACTATTGTTAAGTGGTTAAACAACCCGGTGGTTCTTACCATCCTGCTAGTTGCTGGTGTTGTGATAGACCTTATCTTGCTGGGCCGCGCATATTGTCTTGACAAGTCCGAATGGGCATCGTGGGTTCAAGCTGTTGGCTCTATCGTGGCAATCTTCCTAGCGTTTCTTATCGGCGAACGGCAAGCCAGTGCTGCGCTTCAAAGCGTTCGCGAAGCTGACCGTCTTGTAGCGGTTCGACGCTACGATGCTGTCGTAGCACTGGCTCAGTCGGCACAAACGTTCGGCACCAACACTGGCGCGATTTTTCGTGACGGAGGTTTTGCTTTGATAGAGCTAGACATCAAGTATCAAGACGCAATCATGGAAGATCTGATCGACGCGCTTAAAGCTATTCCAGCGCACGAGCTCGGCTCGCATGGTGCGGTTCTTCTCCTCATTTCTCTTCGAAAAGCGATGGTGGATTTAAGGGGCAACGTTTTGCGTGCCCGAGAAAAAGCTATGAGTCAGCGTGATCCGGAAACCGGCGCAATGCCTTTTTGGTACGAATGGAGCGCCGTTCCTATCGAACTCTGTGTATCCAAAATCAATCGATGCGCTGAGCGCCTTGGTAATGAGCGCCCAGAGTTCCTGAAGTAGGACAAGATGCCGGCGGCGCCGGCAACGGCATCCAGTGCGTCACACGCTCCCCAGTGATCGGCATCGCATCGACGTAGCGCCACGTATCGCCATCGAGGTAGCCCGGCCACACGTCGTCGTCATTCAGGACGAGCAGCACGAGGGTGTCCGCATCGGGTAGCGCGGCCGCTATGTCGGTCCAGACCGGCGCCATGATCAGGCCGCCTCGCCGAACAGTTCGCCCAGCGTCTGCGGCGCCGGCGGCAGCAGATCCAGGATGATTTCGCGCTGCATGAATTCGCACAGCTTGCCGACATCTTCGCTCTCAGGGTGCGCGATGATGCGGAACGTGATCACTACCGAGCCACCGTTCTGCGCTTCGATCTTGAAGTGGTCGACCTTGCAGTCGTTCAGGTCGAGGTTGCTCGAGCCGCCCATGCCATAGTCGACCGTGGCGGTGTAGCCGGCGCCTTCCCAATCCCACTTAATGGCGCCCATCTTCGGGTAGCGCAGCACGGTCAGCCCGTCACCCTCGATGACCTGGTCGATCAGGTCTGGGTTCTGGTCCTTCATGAACAGGTGCTGGCGCAGCTCCGGATGAAAGTGCGTCAGTGCGCTGCTCGAGCACGTCGCCTCGATCTTGAGGTCGAATGCCGGCTTCGGGTCGTCGCCGTGCATCTCGGCGCGGGGATTGATGTTGGCCAGCTTGACGGTGGCTTGGGTGAGTTCGAACATTGGTCAGTTCTCCTGGGGATGGTTATTCGGGTCGTTGGCAAAGAGCACGTACGGCTTGCGGATGAAATCGTGGAAGCGCTGCGCGGCGGTCGGGTTCTGATCGATCTCGCCGCGAGACTTCACTTCGCAGATCGCGCGCACCGAGTGCACAGCAGTTGGTTCGTCGGGCACTCGCAGGAACCGCTGAAACAGCGGCTCGCGGCAGCGCAGGGCCAACCAGGTGGAAAGGCGCTGCGCAGGCATCACGCGGCCTGCGCGGCTTGGGCCGCCTGAACGGCGCGCACATGCACGACCAGAGCGCGGCAAATTTCCGAGAAGTCGCTTTCGTGATACAGCACCGCGGCGCGATCGCGGCCGGCGGCGGCGAAGCCCAGGCGCGCCAGTCCATCGGCAGTCACGGCGACCGGGGCCAGGCGCTCGTTGATCTGGCCCAGGCGCAGCGTTGGCGCGCTGGTGGCCGGGCGCGCTGCGGCGATCGGCGTCACCTGCGCCGGCGCGGGCTGCACTTCCTGGAAGTCAGGGTCGTCCGCCGGGGTAGCAGCAACTGGCACTGGCGCTGGGGCGGCCGCTACCTTGTTAGCCGCCGCGATGCTGGCCGCCTGCTCCTCGAGCTGACGCTTCGTGTCGGCCGCGACACGCGCCCGCTCGATCGACGCAGCTTCTTCGGCCACGCGCGCGGCCTCGGCTTGCTCCTGGCGCATCTTTTCCGCTGCTGCAGCTTCGGCCTTCACGCGCTCCTCTTCGGCAATCCGCGCACGCAGCGCCTCGGCCTTGGCCACTTCCTCTGCCTGGTGCTCGGCGATGCGCATCTTGACCAGCGAGGTCAGATCGTCCGCAGCCTTGAGCACGATCGACGGCGTGTCGGCGAACAGGAAGGCATGGCCGCCGGCGAGCTCGCGCAGCGTGCCCAGGTTGATCTGGATGCGATCGGCTGCGGCGTTGGCCTCGATTTTGAAACGCGCCAGTTCGGTATCGACTGCATCGCGCAGGCTGGTGACCGTCTTCTTGCCCTTCATGACGCCGGCGAAGTCGAACGCGATCGCTGGCATGTACGGCTTGCCAAGGCGGGTATTCAGCGCGACGATGTGCGCCGCTGCCTTGTCCTTGCCGGCCTGCTGGATCTCGACGCGGATCGTTTCCTTTCGCGCCTTGACGGTCTTCTCGAGCATCAGGCGCGTCTTGCGAGCCAGTTCCTTGAGGCTTGCCACGTTGCGCACCATGTCGTCGACGGTCGAGATCTGGCCCAGGGCCGATGCCTCGGCGGCGCCCAGCGCATTCTCGGCGCGCTCCATCACCTTGATGGCCTGCTCAGCATCGGCGAATGCCTGGTCGTCGTTCGGGTTCGTGTCGATATCCTTGATGAACGACTGCAGCTTGTCGCCGAACAGCAGCAGGTTGTGGCTTAGGGTGAGCTGGCCATCGACCCGGATCGACAGCGCCGGCAAGTCCTGCACTGCAGCGGCGACTGGCGGCGGTAGTACTTCGACGTGCTGATAGGTGGCCAGGTCGGCCTCGAACTGGATCCAGCCAGCGCGGATGCGCTCTTGCCACGCCGGATCCGGCAGCACATCGATATGCACGAAGCTGGCTGGCGTGCCATCGGAACAGACGAACACGACCTTGCCGGCACCGGTCACCATCATGATCTGCTGGCACTGCGGCATGTACTCGTCAGGCAGCACGCCGTCATAGATCGAAGCGGCCAGCCCCTGGTTCCACTGCTTGTGCTCGAACGCAACGTCTTCCGCCATGGTGAGACCATCGCACGACGCCGACAGGCGGCCATCTGAACAGGTGACTGGATACAGCTCGGTACCGATCAGGTCTTCGACCAGCGGGCGCGCCAGCGCTTCCACCTCGTGGCCATAGTCGAGTATGTATTTTTGCACCCAGTCGCTGAACTCCTGGGCGGTACCGGTTGCCTTCATGTGCAGCAGTTCGTTGCGCTTGACCAGCGGCGAGATGCCCAGCATCGCGGCCGCCTCACTAGCGCCGAACTTTTCGAGACGGTACTGCTGCCACTCGGGGCTACCTTGGGCAAGATCGTGAATTTGCATGATGGTGTCCTTATTCGGTTTCGTGAGCCCACGAATCGATCGTGAGTTTTTGGTCTTCGGTCAGGACGGCTTTCGTGCTCAGCATCGAGATCAGCGCCGCCGGCGTTTTCTTCCCCGACAGGATCATGTCGCGCCAGGCCGGCGTGTTCTCCGTGAACTTCTCGGCCGTGCACTGTGGCAGTTCAGCTTTCGTCACCTGCGCGGCGGCCTGCGCTGGCGCCGGCGTGATGTCGTGCTCGACTCGCTCATCTGGATAGTCGCGCAGCTCCTCAATCGACTTGATGCCCTTGAGCGCGTCAGCGAACAAGTCGCGCGCGGCGAAGGCCCGGGCCCGCATCTGCAGCATCCGCTTCGGCGCCGTCTGCCACGGCCCTTGCTTGCCGGCCAGGCCGGCCTTCTTCGCGTCTTCCATCGTGAACGTGGTGACTACCGGCGAGCGGCCGCGCCGCTTCAAGGTCACCGTGCAGTGCGTGTCGTGCTTCTCTTCCTGCACGTCCTCGAATTCCGGGTGGCTGATGATCAGCGCCCACATGGCATCGCCCCACACACCCGGACGGCCGTTGATCACCGAAATGCCCTGCAGCGACTGCATTGGCTTGAGGCCCAGCTCGGCGCCGGTCTGCACCGCCACCAGGACATTGCCCGGCTTATTGATGTAGTCCTTCGGGACCATGTCCGACGACGCGATGATCTTCGCGAACTCCATGGCCTCGGCCAGGTTGCGCGGGGAAAGGGAGAAAGTAGTTTCGCCCTGGGTGGTGAGTTCGTTCATGGTTTCCTTCGTGGTTAAAAGCCGTTGAAATAGGTGCGCAGCGCGCGGATAGCTGCTTTACGCGGGCCGAAGCCGGCGCGCAGGGACAGGCGGTACTGGTCTTTGAGGTAGCGGATCATCACCAGCCTGCGATCTGACTGCGGCTACGCAGCAGGCGCACCTGGCGCAGCGCCTCGTTGTGTTCTTTCTGCTCGAACTGGGCGCGCAGCGATGCGAGGTAGGCGACGTCGTCCTGGCTCTTCTTCAACTTCCAGGCGGTCCACAGCAGCGCGACAGGCTTCGCTGCTTTGCGCGCCAGGCGGCGCACGACGCGATACGGGCCGCGGGTGACGCGGACGGCGATCATGCGACACCTTCTGGCGTTGCGAGGTAGTCACGCAGCGCAACGAGCTCGGCATCCATGCGCGCGACAGTCTCGTTGTACTGTTCGGCTTGGCGGCGCGTGTAGTGGCCGTTTTCCTCAAGCTGCCGAAGCTTCTTGGCGGCCACGATCCGGCGATACGCTTCTGGCACATTCAAGCCAAGCTTTTCGGCTACATCAATCCATTCTTGCCGCTCGACGTCCGGGCGACGGGAGCCTGCGAAATGCTTGACGGCTTCTTGCTTCACGATTTCCTGTGCCTGCTCGAGCGAGGTGCAAGGGATCACGCCGGTGGCGCTGCCACTGCCATCTGAATATTGGTTCAGTTGCCAGTTGATTCCGCCGGTTTTCAAGCAGCCGCCGAGGGTGAGCAAACGCAATACCCCTCGCTTGCTGTCGCTGTCCGCGGTAAGCGCCTGCTCGATATTGATGATCTGCGGCGGGTTGTAGATATCTCGGGCCACGTAGTGCGTGATCTTGCCGTCGATGAACGCTTCCAGGCTGTCAAGCATGGAGAAGCGCTTCAATTTTTCGGCGCGAGCGCGCTGCAATGCATATTCTTCGGCCAGCATCTGGCTGCGCTCAGCCTTTGCTGCGGCGATCTGGTCGTGAATAGCTTTCAGCTCGTCGCTAAACTTGGCCACTGGCTCTTGGTGGAAAACGTGGCGCCAGATGACTGGATCGCACACGTGCTCGTAAGGACCTTCGTCACCGTCGTAGCAGTCCTCGATGATGGGGCGGACGATGTGACCATCGCCCGACGCGGTGACATATTCGGCTCGCTCGCCTTGCTCGCTGTAGACGGTCTGGCCGGCTTCGAATTTCTTGCTCATCCTGCTCTCCTCTTGGCGCCGGCGCGGCCGGCTTCGGTATTGGTGCCGGTTACGTCTCCGGCGCCGCTGGTGCGGCCGTGCATGGCTTTGCCTTTACGCGGAACTGTGCTGCTCCATGCTTCCCCGCGCCGTGCTCGGTGCTGCTGCAGTCTTGCCGTGCTGGTAGATCAGCCAGGCGTCGATCGGGTCGACGTCGGGAGTGACGCATTGCGCCCATATCACCGCATCAGTACGCTCTTGCGCCGCGCTGCAGTGGGGGCAGTCCAGATATCCCCACAGCTGCTTCGTCAGGCTCCCGGTGTCGTTGCAGTGGGCGCAGGTCATGCCGCGATGCTGTCGAGGTAGCGCTCGATCCGGTCGACGGTCGACAGCTCGCGGCTCTCGCGCTCGATCGCGGCCAGCTCAAGCTGGGCCATTGCTTCGGCTTCGGCCCAGATCAGGTCGGTGATGACGCCCTGCAGGCTGTTCGTGCCGGCGAGCGATTCGAGGATCAGTGCGGACAGTGCGTTGTTGTCGGTGATGTATTCGGACAGGCAATCGCGGATCAGCTTTGATGCCTGAGGCTGGCCGGCGCGCACGGCGGCCAACAGGCCGGCCGACTTCTGGCGGGTCAGGTCGATCAACGCTTTGTTGCGCAGTTCTTCGGGTGAGGCGGTGCGGGACATGGCTTCCTCCATTCGGCGGCTCGGCGGGGTGCTGAGCGGGTTGCGATGGAAGAACTATACGTTAGCGTATCAATGGCGTCAATGCGAAAACGCATAAATATCTATGCGTTTAATGCGAAGGCGAATCGATGGTGCATGGGAAAAGAATAGAAAAAGCCCGCTTGGTGCGGGCTCGACAGATCAGGAGTGTGAGAAGAACGGACGCGGGGGCAGCGCCTTAAAACGGCATTTCCGGCTCTGCAGGAAGATCAAATTCGCGCCATACAAGTTCCTCGCTGATGAGGTCCAGCTCGCTACAGGCGGCACCTCGACATTTAAATTTGGCGTCTTTGTCCCATGCGACGACGACGACGGCGACCATAAAGAACGACTCAAGTTTTTGAAGTAGCGCATCGACATCAGGCCCATTCAGTATTTCCTCATCGACCTGTATCGCGATGATGAGCGGCGCAAACGGAAGCACGGCATTGAACATCATGCCCCCTCGAACTCTGCACAAGCGCAGTTCAACGGAGACCAATCGATATCGCGAACTCCCAGCAGTGCGTACACGTATGGCTCTGGGTCGAACTCGGCTCGCGCCCTTACTCCGGTCCAGATTTCGCTATCACGCGACACCAACATGACCGGTAGCGTTAAGTCCCCCTGCAGCTGCTGAATAAGCCAGCTGGCTCGCGGCTCGATCAGATCACGCCTTTCCACCAGAACGACCGCCAAACGTTTTTCATACAAACGTTGTACTGAATACAGCATCAGAATCGTTCGCTTTCTTTTCGTACTACCCGGCCAATCACCTTGACCGACTCGTCGCAGGTCCTGCGGTAATACCGACGCTGGTCGACACTGTCAGAGGTCAGCCACCACTGGCCAGCATCACGTGTCAGCCGCTTCACGACCGGCTCGCCTTCATAGTTGATGGCGTACACCGCGCCATCAGAGAGCTTTTGGTCGGCCGTATTTACCACTACCAGATCCCCTTCGTAGAAGGTCGGCTCCATGCTCTCGCCGCGCACAATGATCGCGATCAGCTTTTCTCGACTGAATCCTTTGCTTTCTATCCACCCGGTTGGGACTGTAGTGGTCCCTCCATCGAACGGTTCCGGGTCTACTTCAAACCCACTGATTCCGGCAGTCAAACGCAGGCGAACCATCGGGATGAGCGTGTGACGCGGGTCGTTCCGGAGAGCAGCGTCGACTCTCATGAACGAACCTGGATTCAGGCCATCCGTGGCTTCCCCATCGCGATTCGAAAGATCGCTGCCACGCAAATCAGCAACGGTCACGCCGAAGTAATCAGCCAACGGTTGCAGCGTCTTCGTACGCGGATCGTTGCTTTCGCCACTCAAGATTCGATGGATGGTCGGCTGCGGCACGCCGGTAGCGCGCTGTAGCTCGTACGGGTTCGTCCTTTTCTTGGCAATAAGCCATTCAAGGTTCTTTTTAATTGGAGATGCAGGGTCGCTCATCTCGCAAATATGCGGTAACGCATACATCTGTGCAATCCTTTATGCGGTTTCGCATTGACAGCAATACGTATTCGTATAGAATGGCCGAACACAACTTCACACTTATGACCATGACTCTTCGAACCGCCCAAGACGCCGCCCACTACCTCATAGGGACCGGCTTCTCTCAAGCAGCGATAGCCAAACGCTCTGACGTCAGCCAGGCAACTATCAGCCGAATCCTGTCTGGCGAGCTCAAAGACCCAGCAGGCTCGATCCTCATCAAGTTGAACGAGTTCGCTGACGAAGTCGCAGCAACCCAGCCCAGCAATTAATCAGAACCACTCCCTCGCAACCCGCATCACCAAGGAAAAACCATGAGCCTTAATCCAAAGACCCGTACCGAAACCGTCGAAGTGCTGTTCAACCCAGGCGAGCTATCTGGCCTCGACAGCATCTGCCAAGCCTTCGGCATCGCGCGCAGCACGTTCCTGCGCGGTCTCAGCAACAACGCAGTGCTCACGCATGGTACGCCGCAGGCCCGCGGCCCGGAATCCCGACGTTGTCCGGGTCCTGGTCGAGCAGCTGGCCGTGCACGCGGTGTCACTACCTCACGGAGGCATCTTTAATGGATTTCGACTGCGACACCAGGAATCAACAAAGCAACGGCGTGGATCGAACCCGGCGCTCGAAAGGAAATGAAACGATGGACAGACCAGCACGTGGTCCTGACGCCTCGAAGCTGCTTGCGATGACCGACAACGTCGTGATCCGCAATCGAGTCTTCAAGCGTGCGCGCCGTACCGACGACGAATCTCGCGAGTACGGCCGCCTCAACAAAAGTATTAATGACCTGGCGGAGACGGCTGAGAAGCTGCGCAAGGCCGGGGGCGTGGGGGAATAATGGACACACCAATCATCTCGCTCGACATGATCCGCGCAAAAGCACGCGCTGCGTTTGACCGCGGCGTGGATCGTGATGGGCACAACTTCAACTGGCACTCGACGGAGGCGATCGCGACCTGGCAGGCTGAATGGGATTGCTGCGCGACCGAGCAGTGCGAGGCATCGCCGCCATGACCGCGCCAAAGAAGCACCTTCACATCGATGGAGGCGATCATTAACTACTACGACCGCCACATCGGAGACTTCATCAAGGACACACTCGGCTTGTCGATGCTTGAGGACGGTGCGTACAACCGTCTGCTCGACCAGGTGTACCAGACCGAGCGCCCTCTCCCCCTCGACAAGAAGGAAATCTACCGCAATGCGCGCGCCAACACGGCGCCAGAACGCAAGGCGGTCGACTACGTGCTCGGCAAGTTCTTCGACCTGCGCGAAGACGGGTACATGCAAAAGCGCGCACAGGCCATGCTCGAAGAGTATTGGGACCGCGAGCCAGCCGAAAAGAACAAGCGCGAGAACGCCAAGGTCAGGCAGCAGCGGTCACGCGAGCGGCGAAAACATCTGTTCGATGAGCTGCGTGCCCTGGGCGTGACGCCTGAATTTAACGCGTCAACAAAGACCCTTGAGGTTGAACTGTCACGCGTGACAAGCCGTGACAATAACGACAAGAGTAACGCGTCTGTCACACGTGACGACACGGCTACCCAGTACCCAGTACCCAATCCCCAATCCCCAGAAGGTATAGGACACCCCGTCTCTGCTCAACCGGAGTTGGGCGCGGTAAGCGATTCGTCGGCCTCGGTGAAGCTGAGCATTGCCATGAACGCCGCAGGCATTCGCACCCAGCCTGCCGACCCTCGCTTGATCGCCCTGGCAGCCCAGGGAGTAACCGCCGAGACCGCTGCTGCTGCATGCGCTGAGGCCAAGGTCTCGAAGCCGAGCGAAGCGATCAAACCTGGCTACGTCTTCGCCATCCTCGAGCGCTGGTCTGCTGACGCCGCCAAGCTGCGCGCCAACGGCGCCGCGCCACCAGGTCGCCCAGGTGCAACCGAGAAGTTCGACCCCGTCGCCTACGTCAACCGCAACCGGATCACGTCATGACCAACCTCGCCGAAATTCCCGCACTGCCGACGTCGCCGAGCACCCGCCCCTACTCGCAGTGGTTCGATCCTGCACCAGGCCTGGGCATCTCGCTGGTCGACCACCTGTTCAACCGCCTCGATGGTGCCTATCCGCACAAGTGGCGCAGCAACTTCGCCAACCAGCAGGCGATCGACAACTGGGCAGAAAGCTGGGTCGAGGCCTTCGAGGAGGAAGGCATCACGCCGAGCGACGTCAAGATCGGCCTGCGCGAATGCCGTCGCCGCTTCGCCTGGCCACCGAGCTGCGCCGAATTCATCCAAGCCTGCAGGCCTGGTGTCGATCCGCTGCGCGCGTACTACGAGGCCGTCGCTGGTGTGCAAGCCCGTTTCGCCGGCGAGCACGGCACCTGGTCGCACCCGGCGATCTACTGGGCTGCAATGCCGATGGCCACCGAGCTGCGTGAACAGTCGTACAGCTTCGTCAAGGCACGCTGGGAGACCGCGCTGAACCAGCAGCTGGCCAAGGCCACATGGGACGAGGTGCCCAAGCCAATGCTGCAGCTCACCGCGCCCGGCAACTCGACCACGTCGACCGAGAAAGCCCGGGCTGCGATCGCGCAGGCAGTACGAGCCGTGAACTACAAGCCAGCCAACCACGACAACCTGGGCTGGGCCCGACGCATCCAGGCGAGTGAAGGCGCTGGCGAGACCGTGCTGCCGATTCAGTCGCAGTTTGCTCGAGAAGCATTGGCGAACGAGTGCAGCACCACCTGACCGAGACCATTTCGCGCGCGAGAGCGCCACAACCGCAGGACCATAGGAGAAAAGCAACATGAATGATCAAGCCATCGAGCAGCAGATTCAAGCCAAGGGCCTCACGGCACCGCGCGTCAAGCCGAGTGACATCGAGGCGAACATCGCCAGCGAGCACTACTTCACGGCTCAGCAGGGCGCCATCGGCAACGATGGCAACGGCAAGTACGACGGTGACTGGGAAGTCCCCCGCAGCATCGAGGCGCTGGGCCTGCTCACCTTCTGCGTGCTGGTCCTGAAAAACGGCTTCACGGTCACCGGCGAATCGGCTTGCGCCAGCCCTGGGAACTTCAACGCCGAGATCGGTCGCGAGGTCGCGCGCCAGAACGCGGTGCAGAAGATCTGGCCGCTGATGGGCTACGCGCTCAAGCAGCAGCTCGCCCAGGTACCGAAGACCGGCTACGCCCAACCGTACTACCCAGGCTAACCCAGCACCACGCCCGGCCCCGAGCCGGGCCACAACAACAACGAGGAGCAGCACCCCCATGAACATCCTGGCAATCGACATCGGCACACAAACCGGCTGGGCCCGCACCGACCGCAACGGCGCCGTGCACAGCGGTACCGAGAAATTCCAGTACGGCCGCATGGAACGGCCCGGCCACCGCTGGCTCAAGTTCCGCGCGTTCCTGGCCGAGCAGCGCACAGCCGGCGAGATCCACGCGGTCTACTACGAGGACGTGAAGCAGCACGCCGGCACGCTGGCCGCGCATGTCTACGGCGGCTTCCTGGCTATGCTTGAGATGTGGTGCGCGGCAAACAACGTGCCGCTGCGCCCGGTCGGTGTCGGCCAGGTCAAGAAGCACTGGACCGGCAAGGGCAACGCCGACAAGTTGGCCATGGTCGAGACCGCGCGCGCCAAGGGCTTCCACCCGAAGGACAACAACCAGGCCGATGCGCTGGCCATCCTGGCGCTCGCGCAGCACATCGAAGGTCTGACGGTGCCAGAGCAGGAGGCAGCATGATTGCTCTTGCCGTGTGGCTCGTGCTGTCGCCAGTGCTCGCCTGCGCCGCTGGCCGGTGCATCTGTTTCGGAATGGGCGACCAGGTTGAGGAGCTGCAGCCTTGACCGAGCAACGCCGCGACATTGGCTCGCGCCTGGAGAACTGGGCGCGGGTCTACCGCTCTACCCGCACTATCGGCGTCAGCGCCACCGGCGCATTCTGTGACCGCCTCGAGCGCGAGGCCAACGGCGAGAAGCCGACTGGCGACCGCCGCAAGGTGGACGAGGAAGATGCGAACGCGATCGAGCTGGCCATGCGTCATCTCTCGAGCCGCGACCGGCTCATGCTGCGCTACTGCTACATCGACCAGGAGCGGCCTGAGGCCGTGTGTCGCAAGCTATCGATCGCGCACCGGCCAGCGACGGTCTTCTTATCCGTATTTCGCCAAGCACAGGGCGCGATAGAATGCCTCATCGCGCACCTTGGGGACGAAACCAAATGAATATCGACGATCTTGACGAAAGTGAACTGGACCTATGGGTCGATATTTCGCTTTTCTGGTCGAAGCCGCCCGAATTCAGTATTTACGACAGGGTGGCGGGACTACAACCTAGTAGGCCAATGCCAAACTTAAAGTTTTTACGTTGGTTCGAATGGGAGCCACATAAAGATTGGAGACTTGCCGGACCGATAATCGAAGAGTTTGGGATTGCAACATACCGAAGTTTCGAATCACAGGTTTGGAAATGGACTGCTTCCGCAGCTCTTCTCAACGTGCCAGGCTCTGGAAGGGCTACTCGGCAGGGTGAAACTTTGCTGGTAGCTGCAATGCGGACGTTTGTGGCATCACGCTTTCCAACTGGTCTCAGTAGTGCCGACGCACAGACAGCGCTCCAGGAATATGAAAATGCTTGACAGCAGGAAATCTCAGCAGTACATTCCTGCTCACAACTTAATTCCGTCCAGCAATCGACGTGTAGAGCTTCCCTGATGGGAGCCTGCGGCGTCTCTAGACGGTGAAATCAAAGCCCCGCGATCAGCAATGACGCGGGGCTTTTTGCTTTCTGGAGCCAATGATGAAGTTCTTCGCTGACTGGGGTGGTTTCACCTCAACCTGTCTCCTCCCGACTGTGCTGGTCGGCCGCAGTTGGGCATACATCTACTGGCTCCAAGGCCGCGCCGGCGTTCGCTGGCGCTAGAAACGACCTGGTACTGACCAGACAGCCGGCGCTTACGCGCTGCCGGCGCCGGACGCTGTAACCGGCACGAACAATCTACCCTGGAGCATCATGCAGCTATCCCACGAAGCCGAGCGCCGCTGGGTGCTGGTGCTGATCCAACTCGAGCTGGCGCGCATCGCGCTGCTCACCCAGGCGGCCCGATAGCCGCCCTACCCTGTGTCTCCTCTCTTCGATGATCGATCGAAGCTTTGGGCCCGGCCAGCATCACGCTGCCGGGCCATCTTTTTTACCGAATCCCATGACCGCGACCACCTACAAGCCCAAGCTGGCCGCCCGGTTCTGTGCTGCGCTCGCGGATGGCAAGAGCATCCGATCAGCGTGCAAGATCGAAGGCATGCCAAGCAAGGCAACCGTCTTCCGCTGGCTGCGCGAGCACCCCGAGTTCCTGGCCATGTACGAGATCGCCACCGACGAGCGCGCCGACACCCTCATCGATGAGATCGTCGATATCGCTGACAGCTGCCGCGTCGACGCCGACTCGATCCGCAAGGCCAAGCTGCGCATCCACGCCCGGGTCGAGCAGGCCCAGCGCATGAAGCCGCGCAAGTACGGCAACAAGATGCAGCTCACTGGCGACGGCGGCGGCCCGGTCCAGCACCAGGTCGGCAAACTGTCCGATGAAGAACTGGACGCCGCGATCGCGAAGGCGGCCGGCGGCGCGCAATGACGGCGACCAGCCGGGCCGAGAAAGAGCTGCTGCTGGCCATGCTGCAGGAGCGCGAGCGCCGAGCCCAGGTCTACCGGTACCGCCACCTGCACAGCAAACTATACGACTGGCAGCGCGAGTTCATCGGCAATACGGCCAACTACTCGCAGACGTGCCTGATCGCGGCGAACCGGATCGGCAAGACCTACACCGGCACGTACATGGATGCGATCCACGCCCTGGGCGACTATCCGGACGACTGGGAGGGCCACTATTTCAACCACGCGCCGCTGGTCTGGTGCCTGGGCTACTCAGGCGAGAAAACGCGTGACCTGCTCCAGGAGCCGATCGTCGGCCGCAAGGACGGCACCAGGTTCACTGGTGGACTGATCCCGCCCGAGCACATCAAGGGCTACGAGTCGATGGCCGGCACGCCGAACGCGCTGCGCTCGGTGTTCATCCGCCAGATCGGCGGCGGCGACGTGCAGGCCAAAGACGCGACGATCCAGTTCTGGTCGTACTCGCAAGGCCAGCACGCCCTGATGGGTGACAGCGTCGACTGGTTCCACATCGACGAGGAGCCGAAAGACGGCGAGATCTTCCCCCAGGTGCTGGTGCGAACCGCGACCGGTGATCAAGGTCAAGGCGGGCGCGGCATCCTCACCTTCACCCCTGAGAACGGCCGCACCGACTTGGTCATCCAGTTCATGGACTCGCCGTCACCTGCCCAGGTGTACATGCAAAAGGGCTGGGATGATGCGCCGCACTTGAGCGACAAAGCCAAGACAGAGCTGCTGGCCAGCTTCCCCGCTCACCAACGCGATATGCGTACGAAAGGAGTCCCGATGTTGGGGCATGGACGAATCTACGACCTGGCCGAGGACCAAATCACCTGCGAGCCGTTCGCGATCCCGAAGCACTTCCGCGTCATCGGCGGCATGGACTTCGGGTGGGATCACCCGCAGGCGCACGCGCAGCTGGTGTTCGATCCGGAAGGCGACATGTTCTACGTCACAAAGGCGTGGAAGAAGGCTCGAACCAAGCCAATCGAGGCCTGGGGCGCGGTCAAATCCTGGGCGGCCGACGTGCCAACCGCCTGGCCAGCCGATGGCCTGCAAACCGAGAAAGGCAGCGCGAAGCAGCAGAAGGCGTACTACGAAGAAGCCGGCTTCAAGATGCTCGCCGACCAGGCCACCTGGGAAGACGGCGGCAACGGCGTCGAGGCCGGCCTGTTCGAGATTCGCGACCTGATGCTGTCCGGACGCTTCAAGGTGTTCGCCGGCCTACGCGACTTCTTCGACGAGTTTCTGCAGTACCACCGCGACCCGAAGGGAAAGATCTCGAAGGTGCGCGACGACGTGCTCGACGCTGTGCGCTACGCCTACATGATGCGGCGCCACGCGATCGCTTACGGCGATATTGGTCGCAAAGCCTGGGACGGCGACCTGCCTTACAAATCGATTGGAATTGTGTAATGCCTAAGATCAATGCCGAAACGTTCGACAAGCTGCTCGACCACGAAATCGAGCAGGCCACCACCTGGCAGAATCACGCCATCAATCCGGAGCGCGAGCGCAATTACGCGAACTACTTGGGCCTACCGGACGGGAAAGAAGTTGAGGGCCGCTCCCAGGTAGTGAGCTGGGACGTGTTTGAGGTGGTCGAGTCGGCCCTGCCCTCGCTGCTCGACGTGTTCCTGTCGGGCGACAACATTGGCGAGTACGAGCCGGTCGGCCAGGAAGATGAGCAGTTAGCATCGCAGGCGACCGATTACATCAATCACATCGTCAAGAAGCAGAATCCCGGCTTCCTGATCTTCAACACGTGGTTCAAGGACGCATTGATCGCCAAGTTGGGCATCGTGCGTGCCTTCTGGAACGACGCGGACAAGGTGACGCGTGAGTCCTACACCGGACTGGACCGTATGCAGGTTACCCTGCTCATGCAGCAGGAAGGGGTCGAGGTCGTCGACCACACGATGTATCCCGATCCGAACGACGTGATGCAGCGCGAGCAGCTTGCCAGCGGTCTGATGGCAATGGCGCCAGAGGCGGCCGCCCAGGCGCAGCAGCAGCTGGCGCAAGAGCCGGAATCGCTATTTGACCTCACGATCCGGGTCACCCGCAAAAAGGGGCAAATCTGCATCCGCAACGTGCGGCCTGAGACGTTCCTCGTGTCGCGCCGGGCCTGCTCGATCTATGACTCGGCGCTGGTCGGCCAATATTCCACGCTGCGCCGCTCCGACTTGGTCGAAATGGGCATCCCGAAGACCAAGGCTTTCGCGGTTCAGAGCTACGACATGAACGCGCATATCGACGGTGCCGAGTCGCTCAAGTCGATGGCTGACGACGAGACAGAATCGCTGACCGACGACCAGACCTTCGACAAGGCGATGGAAGAAGTCACGCTGTTCGAGGGCTTCATCCAGTGCGACGGTGGCGACGGCATCGCTGAATGGCGCTACGTCCTGCGCGGCGCCAACATGACGCTCAAGAATGAGGAATCAGACGGGCACGATTACTGCGTCATCACGCCAATCCCGATTCCGCACCGCGTGCATGGGCTGGCCCTGGCCGATGTTACAGCGCCGATTCAGGCAACGAACACCGCACTGACACGCCAGTACCTCGATTCGCTGTACTTGGCCAACAATCCGCGGACGTACGTGAACATGGCAGCCGAGGTCAATTTGGCCGACCTGCTCGACAACCGGATCGGCGGCATCGTGCGCGGCAAGCGTCCGATGAACGAGGCAATCTCGCCGCTCACCACTAGCATGGTGGCCGCGCCGGCGCTGCAGGGCATCGAGTTCATGGACACGCGCCGCGAGATCCGGACCGGCATCACGCGATACAACCAGGGCCTCGAAGCCGACAGCCTGAACAAGACGGCCACCGGCGTGACCAAGATCATGACCGCCAGCCAGCAGCGCATGCAGATGATGGCGCGCATCATGGCTGAGACGGGTGTGAAAGACCTGTTCAAGCTGCTGCTCAAGCTGGTGTGCAAGCATCAGGACCGCGAAACGACCATCCGCCTGCGCAACGAGTGGGTGCCGATCGACCCGCGCGGCTGGGACGACGAGATGGATGCTACGGTCAACGTGGGCCTGGGCACCGGCGACAAGTCGGAAACGGTGATGAACCTGCAGATGGTCATCAACGAGCAGAAGCAGCTGATGCAAGTTGGGTCGCCAATGTTTGACCCGATGAAGCTGTACAACGCCTACCGCGCTCTGCTCAAGGCCATGAACATCAAGGGCATCGACCAGTTCTTCAACGATCCGAGCAAGGTTCAGGCGCCACCGCCGGCCGCACCGCCACCAATGCCCGAGCAAATCCTGGCCGAGGCGCAGGTCAAGATCGAGCAGATGAAGCTCGATGGCCAGCGTGAAAAGGCCGAAGCCGATCGCCGAATCGCCGAAATCCAGCTGCAGATGAAGGAGATCGAATTGAAGATCAAAGAAGGCGAGCTTCGGTTGAAGGCTGCTGTGGCCGAGCGTGAGCAGGACCGCAAAGACCATGAGGCATACAGCCGCCAGCAGCAGCCGGCGGTGCAGCAGCCACAACCAGGAGCGCAGTATGAATGACGAGCAATACGCAGCGAACAACCGCGCCGAGGCTGCCAAGCGGATCATTAGCGACCCAATGGTCGTCGAGGCTCTGAAAACGATCGAGGACGGTATCACCGAGGCATGGAAAGACCTGCCGACGCGAGATACCGAGGGTCGCGAGCATCTACACCGGCTGCTGCAGGCGAAACGCCGCTTCGAATCCATCTTCCAGATCGTACTCAACGAGGGCGTGCTGGCCGCCGCCGAACTGAAGGCTGAGGAAGAGCGCAAATCCATCATGTCACGTGTAAAGGAGCACATCTATGGCTAAGCGCCAGACCCCACCAGCATCGAGCAAGCCCGCACCGGCCGCCGCGCCGGCGCCACAGGACGATCAAGCGCCAGACCCGGTGATCGAGATGCCAGAAGCGCCGCCCGAGGAGCCTCCAGAAGACGTGCCGCTGCCGGCCGAGCAGCTGCCCGAGCCGCCTCCGGTCGAGGTGGCAAAAGCGGAACCAGCACCGGCCGCCGCGCCGGCACCGGACCTGGACGACTTCATCGCGATGCATGAAAAAGCCGCTCAGGCGGTCGACCTGGTCGTCACCGCGATCAGCCACCCCACCGCGCGGCCGCGACATCACGCCGGCGTGTATTCGGGCTTCCCCATCACCACGGGCGAGCTGCTGGCCACGTACAACGACGGCAGCACGCACTGACAACCGGGCACGTCGCGCGCCCCTGAGCGCGACACGAAAAAAGACCAACCCAAGGCCCGCCATGCGCGGGCTTTTGTTTGGGAGTCACATTCTTCGAAGGATTTGCAATGGCAACAGAAACCGAAAGCATCACCAGTCTCGACCAGTTCGCGGCGGCCCTCGAGGCAGCCGATGAGCCAGCGCAGCAGGACGACGAAAACGCCCAACCGGAAACGGAGGCGCAAAGCGGCGAACCTGATGCCCCAGCCGAGCAGGAGGATGAACAGGCCGAACCCGTCGAGGGTGAAGGCGATCAACCGGCAACGGAATCGCTGGACGACAAGGTAGTGGCCTGGGAAACCGCGAGCGGTGAGAAATTCGAGCTGCCCGTGGCAGAGCTCAAGCAGGGCTACATGCGCGAGCAGGACTACCGCCACAAGACGCAGACGTTCGCGCAGGAGCGCGAGCAGACCGTCCAGCATATCCAACAGCAGTTCCAGACAGCGCAGACATACGCGCAAGACCTGGGCGTGCTGCACGCCACCAATTCGCAGATCGCAGCGCTCGAGCAGACCATCCAGACGATGGACCGGCACGGCGACCCGGTCACGTATATGGAGACGCGTGATTACCTCGAAATGCTGAAAGAGAGCCGCGCCGGCGTGACCGCCCGCGTGCAGCAGCTTGATCAGCAACGTCAGGCGGAACAGCAGGCCCTGCATCAACAGGCCCAGCAACGAATGATGGCTGACCTGCAAACGTCGATCCCTGGCTTCGGCCCGGAGCTGGTCGGCAAGATGAACAAAACGGCGCAGGACTATGGCTACACGGGCGACGAACTCGCGGCCATCGCAGACCCGCGCTTCGTCCGTCTGGTGCACGACGCGATGAAGCACAAGGAATTGCAGTCCAAGGCGCCCGGCGCGGTCAACAAGGTCAAAGCTGCCCCGATCAAGCCGGCGAAGACATCGAATACGGCGCCGCCGACTGGTGTCGAGCAGGACCTCAAGGCATACGGCAAAAACAAAACGCTTGCGAATTTCGCAGCACTCTACAAATCCACCCTGTAAGGAAATAAATCATGGCACAACTAGCAAACTCGATGGCCACGTTCAACGCAGCAGGCCTGCGTGAGCAACTGGCAAACGACATCTACAACATCTCGCCCGAAGAAACCCCATTCCTGGCCATGATCGGCAAGGAAAAGGCGAACGGCGTGTTCGAAGAATGGCAGACCGACAGCCTGCGCGCCGCCGGCCAGAACAAGCGTGAGCAGGGCAATGAGGCCGCGCCAACCGTCCGCACCCCGACCAAGCGCGTGGGTAACCGCACGCAGATCTCGGACGACACCTATGCCGTCACCGGCACCCAGGAAGCCGTCGAGAAGGCTGGCCGCAAGTCCGAAATCGCTTACCAGGATGCAAAAATCATGGTCGAGCTGAAGAAAGACGTGGAATTCGGCGTGATGCAGAACACCACGTCCATCGCAGCGGCTGCCGGCGTTGCACCGCAGGCGCGTGGCCTGCTGGGCTGGCTGGCGACCAACACGAACATCGGCGCTGGCGGCGTCAACCCGAACCCGGACACCAACGCGGCGCCGACCGATGGCACGCTGCGCACCCTGACCGAAGCCATGCTCAAGGACGTGGCGCAAAAATGCTGGACCTCGGGCGGCAATCCTGACCGCCTGTTCGTGCCGGCAGCCCTGCGTGCGACCGTCGACGGCTTTACCGGCGGCGCGACCAAGTTCGACAAGACCGAAGACAAGACCCTGCACGCCACGGTCGAAGTCTACGTCGGCCCGTTCGGTCGCTACTCGATCATCAACAGCCGCCACCAGCGCGACCGTGACGTGTTCCTGCTGGACACCAGCATGTTCGCGCTGATGACCCTGCGCCCGATGAAGGGTAAGGACCTGGCCGAAACCGGCGACAGCCGCAAGCGCCTGATCAACACCGAGTGGACCTTCAAGAGCAAGAACGAAGCCGCTTCCGGCGCCATCCGCGACTTGCAACCAGCCGCGTAACAGACCATCAACCAACGGGCCGCTCGAAGCAATTCGGGCGGTTTTTTTATGGGCAAACGACTTCTCAGCTTCGACGGCGTGACGGCCAAGTACCTGCACGACGAGCAGGACGGCAAGTGCGCCATCGAGTCTGTCACCAACGTGCAAGCCGTTGTCGACCGCGCCAAGGCGCTGCACAACGAGGGTTTCCACCGAACTGCGATGGGCGACAGCCACACGGCGTCGATCCCGATTCAAGTGCTGGACGCATGGGCACGCGCGCGCGGCAAGAACTTCGGGGACGTGATGAACGACCCGACCCTGATGACGCGCTTCTTGCGCGATCCCGATAACGCGTATTTCGTCATCGACAAAGCCTCAGTCTAAGGACAACCAGAATGCAGAACCACGAAGAAAACCTCGCTTCGCGCGTGAATGGCTCGCTGCAGCCCCTGCTCGGGGTGACGGTGACCGTCAAGACGCCCACGGGCTTGCTCGCGACAATCTACAGCGACGACGGCGTCACCGTGCAGCCGAACCCGATGTTCACGAACGCTAATGGGCTTTACGGTTTTCGTGCTGCCAACGGTCCTTATAAGCTGACCTTCTCCGGGCCTCAAATCGAGTCCTACGAGCGCGACATCGATCTATATGACCCCGATGATGCGCAGCCCCTGACGCAGGCACAGGCCGCATTGCCGAGTGCAACGGAACGGATTGGCCACCAGCCAATAGGCGCATCGACGCCGGTCACGCTTAGCGAGCACCTGCGCGGGCTGGAAAGCTCGTCATCGCCTGATGCGCGTTTCGCCTACCGGAAGCGCGTGTTGAAGCGATTCCCGCGCTTACTGCCCGATGAGGCGGCGCTAGTTGCCACCTACGGCGCGCACGGCGGCTACCAGTCATTTACTATCGACCACGTCGCCCGTGAGCTGTTCCTGTGCAGCGTCACGAAACAGATCGTCAGCGTCTTCGACTGGGACACGAGCGAATATAAGCGCTCTTTCTCACTGGGTGCGGCCACTGTCGTGACCGAGAACCTGGTCGTACGGTATGAGGGCAACTCCCGCTTCCTATACGCCCGGTCGTCGAACAGTTCGCTGCACAAGTACGACATCACCGTGCTGCCGACGAGCCTCTCGACGGTATCGTCGGTAACAACCGTCGATATTGGTGTCGATCGCAGCTTCTCGTTCCAGAACGGCCAGTGGACGGTGGAAGACCGCGCGCTGCCGCTGTCAGGGAAGCGCCGCCGCCACCGCTACATCAAATACGACACCGCTTTCCAGCGCACTGGCGATGTCGATTTCGGCCTGATGAACTCAGGTGCCGGCGAAGACAGCCTATATGGCGCGTCTGGCGTGCCAAAGCACCAAGGCATGTGCGAATACCAATCTGGCTATCTGCTGTCGTTCGGTGGCTCCTGGGCGACCGGGCAGCCAGTCGATCCGTATAGCTACCAAGGCGTGAAAACATTCACCGGCACCGGCCAGCTTGTACTGGACGCGCTGATGCGTCCGGACCTGATGCGGGACACACTGCTTGCGCAGGGCGTGCCGTGCACGAAGATCGAGAACGAGGGCGTGCACGTTGCGCCAGATGGTCAGATGATCAGCATGTACATCACGCTGGTCGCTGGCGATTCTGGTTCGAGTGCGGACGGCGTGGTATTCCTCGAAGAATTCTCGCGTCATCCCGCCGCCGTCGACTTCTCCCCGTGCGCCGTGTCGTTCAGCGTCAATGACGTGCGCCTGATGCAAACCGGCCTGTTTCCCCGCAGCTACCCAGGCGACAAGATGTACAACCCGGTCACGGGTGCGGCGATGGAGACCTGGGACGCGCTGATCGACTTCATGGCGGCGACCGATATGACCACGCTGCGCTACTACAGTTCGTCGGTCAGCATCAATGACTTCGCCGGTGCCCCGGTGCCGAACGGATATGTTGTCGAGATCACCAACGCGAACAATTCGACGTTCTGGATCGAGGCGACAGGATTCGGGGTTGCGCGGTATTGGCGCGTTTCCGGTGCGCCTGGCGCGCGTGTGCAAGCCGAGCACTTCCCAAGTGCTGGCGGTCGGAATGTACCGTACATCCTTGCCCAGTCGGGGGTGTCAAGCGCTGTGATCACCGGCACCACGGCGGAAACCACAGTCGGCACTGTCACGGTGCCGGCCAACGCGCTGGGGCCGAATGGGCGGCTGGAGATCGATACTCACTGGGGATGCAGCAACAGCGCGAATAACAAGACGCTCAAGGTGAAATTCGGCGGTGGGATCTTCTTCCAGCCGGTCGCAACGACCAGCGTCCAGCTCGTCGGATCGGCAGAGATCCGAAATGCAGGCGCGACCAATTCACAGTTCGGGGGCATCAGTTCGGGAGCAAACGTTACCGGCCTGGGCAACAGCGCGGCGGCGCCCGCCACGAGTGCGGCCGATACCACTGTGAGTCAAGACATCACCTTCACCGTCACCCTCGCCAATGCCGCCGATAACGCATGGCTCAAAGGGTACACGGTCACCGTTTTCCCAGGCTAAGGCGTCACATGACCATCATCGTTACCACCACCGGCACCAACGCGAGCCGCGATTACGACTGGCTGCTCTCGGCGGTGCCGCGCTGGCTTCACCGCACCGACCTGGGCGAGTTCATGGCGGATTTCGTCATGCTCGCCGAGAACCGCATCAACGGCGACCTGCGCGCGCAGTTGCAGGAGGCCGTGGCCACCCTGACCGTGCCGGAAGGCGGCCAGTCGATCACCCTGCCGCTGTCGATCCTGTCGATCAAGACGCTGGCGGTGTCGGGCGGCGGGCCGCTTGGCTACCTCAGCCCGGCACAGTTCAACACCGAGTACGCGCGCGGGACCGCTGGCGGCATGCCGGTGCACTACACGCAGATCGGCAATTCGCTGTACGTCGGGCCCAAGCCGGGCGAGGCAGTCACGCTGTCGGCAATGGTGCGTTCGACCGTGCCGGCGCTGGCCGACTCGGCCGGCACCAACTGGCTGATCGAGCAGCACCCCGAAGCGTACCTTGCCGCGACCATGTGCGAGGCGCTGACGCATATCCGCGACCTGCCGAACCTGCAGGCGTGGGAAGGCAAGTACGCCGTCGCCATTGCCGCGCTCGACAACGACGACTGGGAAAGCGTCGGCACGATGGCCTTGCGCGCCCCAACCTGACCCAATAAGGACACACCATGGCTGTTGAAACTGTCGCATATCTGGGCGACCTGAACCCGCTGACGCCCACCGGCGCTGCTCCCAAGAGCGAAGGCGATGACGAGCTCCGCAACATCAAGCGCGGCCTGCGCCAGAGCTTTGCGGGCTTCCTCGGCGCGATCCTGATCACCGGCGCTGACGGTGGCGCGGTCAACGCGTACACGCTGACACCTCCCCAGCCCCTGCTGGCCTACAACGCCAAGATGCTGGCCGTATTCGTGCCGACCGCGTCGAACACTGGCCCGACCACGCTCAATATCTCCGGCCTGGGCGCCAAGGAAATCGTGAGCGTTGCTGGCGTGCCGCTGGTGGCCGGCGACATCACCGCTGGCCGCTTCTACACCGCGTTCTACGACGGCACGCGCTTCCGTCTCGACAACGTGACGCAGAACTATGTCGACCAGCTGGTGATCTCCGGCACGGTGCCGGGCGTGGCCGATCCGCTGAACGCTGGCAAGGTGTTTGCCTCGACGGGTAGCGTGGGCGCCTGGGTCAGTCTGGACGGACGCGGCGACCCGGTCTTCAACAACGGCGACGTGGCCACTGGCACGCTGGTCTTCGACTATGCGAAAGGCGATGGTCAGAAGGCGCGCGCGACCGGTCAGCACACGATCACCGCGACCGGCTTCCCTGCCAACCGCCTGGCCGGCATCCTGGTCGAGTTGACGAACTACGGCACGATCGCCCCTGTTTCGACGGGCATCACGTGGATTAAGAGCGACGACACCGAAACTACCAACCTCAGCGCCTCGGGCATCACCTTCCCGGCTGCCGGGCGCAAGCGCGTCGTGCTGTATTCATTCGGTGACGGCACCGTGTACGGGAAGGCAGCATGAAAGCGTGGCTGTTCGCCCTGATCGCTGGCCGGCGGCCGCAGCTGGTGACGCAGACGTTCACGGCCAACGGCGTGCTGGTCGTGCCTGCGAGCGTGAACGCGCTCAACATGAGCGGCTTCGGCGCGCGCGGTGTCAACGGATCATCGGGCCGCGTCACCCAATACACTCGCAACGAAACCTATTACGGGATTCGACGTAGCGACGGCGGCTTTGAGGTGACCGGGCAGAGATTCAATTACCAGGTATACGGAGTCGCGCCATCCAATGACTATTGCGACCCGCCAGTCCCAATCACAGGCGGGATTTATTCAGCCGGTCAGATCTGCTACTACAACTTTATTGACAACAGCTACAACTTCAATAATCCCGCCACAACCGGCGCTTCGGCTACTGGAGTCGGCAAGACCTTCCCCGGCAGCACCGGCAACGTGGCGCAGACGCCGACCGTGTTCGCCAACGTGGCCGTCACGCCCGGCGCAAGCTACAACATCGCGGTGCCAACCGGCGGCTCGGTGACCATCAGCTATTACGTGTGAGGCCTCATGCCACAATCGATAAAGTTTGACCAGGCCGGCGCGCTCGGCGTGGTGCGCGACATCTCGCCGGCGGAACTGCCGCCCGGTGCGTGGTCCGACGCGCGCAACATCCGTTTCCTGGATGGCGCCGCGCTGCAGTTCCTCGGGCATGGCCAGGTCTATCTGACGCCACCGGAGCCGCCGCAGTACCTGCTGCAGGCGAACGTGGCCGGCCTGCGGTACTGGCTGTACACCTCGGCCGGCAAGCAATACGCCGTGTCGAACGCCTCGGGCGCTTCGGTGCACACCGACATCACGCACGCCACCGCCCGGGTCGGCCAGGTCAACGCCTGGTCCGGCTTCGTGTTCGGCGGCATCCCGGTGCTCAACGCTGGCGACGGCAAAGCCCCGATGTACTGGGACACCAACCTGGCGAACAAGTTTGTCAACCTGCCAGCGTGGCCGGCGAACACGTCGTGCAAGGTGCTGCGCCAGTACAAGAACCTCATGATCGCGCTGAATCTGGTCCGCGCCGGCGCGCCCAACCCGTTCTTGGTGAAGTGGTCGAACCTCGCGGATCCGGGCAGCCTTCCGGCGACCTGGGATGAAAACGACCAGGTGCGAGACGCCGGCCAGTTCGACCTGCCAGAAGGCCAAGACCCGATCATCGACGGCCTGGGCCTGAAGGACAGCTTCATCATCTACAAGGAGTCGAGCACCTGGGCGCTGGATTACATCGGCGGCGCGTTCATCCTCAAGGCCCGCAAGGTGTCGGGCATGAGCGGCCTGTTGAACATGAACTGCGCGGTCGACTTCGACACCGGCATGCAGAACATGCATTTCGCGGTGACCGGCAGCGACATCATCATTCACGACGGGTTCTCGGCGCGCTCGGTGCTCGACAAGAAGGCGCGCCGCTTCTTCTTCCAGAGCATCGACGTGGCCAACAAGGCCAAGGTGTTCGTGTTCAAGAATCCGTTCCTGAACGAGATCTTCGTCTGCTACCCGTCGATCGGCGCTGTCTGGTGCGACACCGCGCTGGTCTACAACTATGTCGACGGCACGGTCAGCTTCCGCAGCCTGCCGAATGTGACGTATGCAGCCTACGGCCCGGTGGACAACTCGCTGGCCGGCAACTGGAACCAGGACGACGCGCCGTGGGATACGGACCTGACCGCATGGAACGGGCCCGACTACACGCCAGACACCGCGCGCGTGATGATGGGCAGCGCCGACACCAAGCTGTTCCTGCTGGATGCCTCGAGCAGCTTCGACGGCAAGCTGCCCGATGCCTACCTGGAGCGACGCGGCCTGGCCTTCGACGCGCCCGAGCGCATCAAGATCATTTCCGGCGTGCGGCCGCGCATCACCGGCAACCGTGGCGGGACCGTAATCGTGCGCCTGGGTTCTGCCAACGGGCCCGACGACGAGCCTACCTGGGCCACGCCGATGACGTACACGATCGGCAGCACGGTGAAGCTCGACCGGTTCATTTCCGGCCGATACCTGGCCATCCGGTTCGAGACGGGTACGGCGTTCAGCTGGAAACTGGACGGGTTTGCCATGCTCGTTGATGACGCCGGAGAATATTGATGCGACCGACCAACAGCAACATGACGAGCTACCAGCCGGCCGACCCGCCGGCGGACCCCGCGCAGCTGCAGCGCTTCCTGCGGGAAGAACTGCCCAAGCTGAAAGCGGCGATCGACGCCGTGGCCGAGGGCTTCGCGCCGGTTGTCTACGCGGCACCGGCCAAGCCGCGCGAGGGCATGTACCGCAATGCCGACGGCACGAGCTGGAACCCCGGCAGCGGCGCGGGCCTGTACCGCTTCGGCGCCGGCACCTGGCATTTCCTCGGCTGACCCCGACCAAACACACTATCCAAAGGACAACATCATGGGCTTTTTGAGAGACCTCGTCGGCATCGCCGCACCTATCGCCGGCACGTTCCTGGGCGGCCCTGTTGGCGGCGCCATCGGTGGCGCGCTCGGCGGCATGGTCAGCAGCAGCGGCCAGCCAAAGTCGAGCACGACCACGCAGCAACAGAAGATGGACCCGCGCATGGAGCAGATGCTGTTCGGCGGCGGCGGGCAAACCGGCCTGCTGTCGCAGTACCAGGGGATGCTTAATGATCCGCGCTCGGCTGCGGCCACCGGCTACGCCAACGCGAATGCCGACTACCTGAACAACAACGGCGCGGGCGACATGAACGCGGTTCGCAATGCAGCCATGCAGGCGATGCAGGGCAACCAGGCGCCCATGTCGCAGGGCGCGCAATCGGCGGGCATGCAGCCGACAATGGCTGCGCAAGCCGGCGGCGCCATGGCCAGCCTGCCGGCCTACGCGGTCGGCGCGCAGGTCCAGGCGCCGGCACAGAACGGCATGAATCTGTCCGGCTCGTACGATAGCCTGATCAACGGCCAAGCTGGTGCAAACCCGTACCTGACTGGCGGCATCCAGAAGGGCATCAACCAGTCGCAGAACGCGTTCAACGGAATGGTGACCGACGCCAAGGCCGCGACGCAGGACGTGCTCGGCAGCATTCGCGGCAACTCGGTGCTGGCCGGCCAGTTCGGCGGCTCGCGCCAGGGCATCGCCGAGGGCAAGGCGATCGACAGCATGAACACCAACCTATCGCGCGCGGCATCGCAGTTCGGGCAGAACAACACCGATGCGGCCGTGGCGGCGCAGGCCGGCGCGTACGACTCCGATCGCAACCGCCAGCTGGCCGCGACGCAAGGTCTGGGCGCGCAGCAGTACGGCGTCGCGCAGCAGAATGCGGCCAACGCGCAGCAGGCCGAGATGGCGAACGTGGGCAATCTGTTCGACGCCTCAAAGACCAATGCAGGCATGGCGCAGCAGAATGGTCAGTTCAACGCGGGCCTGGCCCAGCAAACCGGTCAATACAACGCCAGCATGGGCCAGAACAACAACCAGTTCAATGCCGGCCTCGCGCAGCAGACCGGGCTGGCCAACCAGCAGTCGCAGCTCTCGACCAACGCGCAGAACAACGGGCAGTTGCTGGGCGGCGCCGGAATGCTCGCGGGCCTCTCCGGGCAGGCATCGGGCCAGGTCAACGCGAACGATCAGTGGAAGCTGCAGCAGGCGCAGGGCGTAAACTCTCTGCTGGCACCGTACCTGGGCGCGAACAGCTCGTCGACCAGCACGCAGCCGCTGTACAACAGCGCAACTGGCACGGCGGTGGGTGGCGCCATGCTTGGCGGCCAACTGGCAGGCATCTTCGGAGGTGGCGGTAACACCAGCACGGCAGGAAACGCGACCGATCTGTTCGGCATCGGCAAATCTGGCGGCGGCCTGTTCGGCAGCGGCTCTTTCTTCTAAGGACACAATATGGCAGGGTTTTTCGATATGTTCGGCAGCGACCCGAAATTACAGGGCATGCTCGCCGCGGCCGCGCAGATTCTGCAGTCGTCGGGTCCATCGTTCAAGCCTACCGGCCTGGGGCAGATCCTGGGCGGCGGGCTTGAGGCCTACCAGCAGACGGAGCAGCGCGCACGCGAGCAAGGCCAGATCGGCCAGATGCGCGGCCTGCAGATCAAGAATGCCGAGAGCGACCTGGCCGCGCAGGAGCTGGCACGCCAGCGTGCGCAGGAGCTGCAGAACCTGACGAAGTCGTACCAGATCACCCGAGGCGCCCAGCAGCCGCAGCAGGCCGCACAGGCGCCGCAGGACCGCTCCGGTGCGGCGATGTTCCAGGGCTTGCTCAATGGCGCACCGCCGGCTATGAGCGCGCCAGGTGAGCCGATGCAGCAGCCGATGGGTGCAGCACCGGCCGCCCCGTCAGGCACCAACCGGAACGCGCTGGTGCAGGAGCGTTTGCAGTACGCGCAATACCTGCGTGACAACGGCTACCAGGCCGAGGCCAGCGCTGCCGAGGAATCGGCACTCAAGCTGCAGCCGAAGGTCAGCCGCTGGGAAGAAGTGCAGCAAGGTGGCCGCGTCATGTTCGCCCCGTTCTTCGAAGACGGCACGAACGGCGCGCCGGTGCCGCTGGACGTGGCCAAGAAACTGGACGCGATCAACCGCGGCGGGACGACCGAGCTGGTCAATCCGATCACCGGCGCGACGGTGCGCTCGATGGAAAACTCGGTCGACCCGAACACGCGCGCAAACAACGCAGTTGCAATCCGTGGCCAAGACAAAGCCGACGCCCGCGCGCGCGAGGCCAACAACGTCAATCGCATGGGCCAGCGCACGCAACTGATCAACGACCCGACGCTCGGCCCGATGCTGGTCGACAAGGGTACGGGGCAGGCGCGCCCGGTGATGATGAATGGCCAGGCTGTGCAGGGCGAGACGGCCGCGAAGAAAGCCGCAGCAGGGAAAAGCCTGATGCCGCTCATCAGCCAGGCCGAAAAGCTCATCGATGGCGCGACCGGCTCCTATTACGGCGCCGGCCTCGACCAACTGGCACGTGTTGCGGGGGTGGCGACCGGCGGCGCGCAGAACATCGCGCAGCTGCGCGTACTGGAGGGCAACCTTATGATGGCCCAGCCACGCATGGAAGGCCCGCAATCGAACATGGACGTTGCGCTGTACCGCCAGATGGCAGCACAGATCGGCGACCCAACGGTCCCGGGGGTGACGAAGAAGGCGGCCCTGAGCGCTTTGAAGACGCTGTACCAGAAATACGATTCCAGCCCTGCCACGCCAGGCAAAGGCAGCCCACCAGGCGACATCACCGACCTGCTCAATAAATACGGAGGCAATTGATGGCCACGATGGACCAGATGTACACCGCGCTGCGCAATGCGGACGCGGCCGGCGATGTCGACGGTGCGCGCCGCCTCGCCGCTCACATCAAGACCATGCAGGTGGAAACCGTGCCGGCACCGGCCCCGCGCGCCAAGCCGTTCGGCCAAGACCTGGGCGACGCAATCGCCGACGTGCCGCGCCAGGCCGGGCTGACCGCGCGCTACGTGGCAGAAGGCCTGGGCGATACGTTCGACACGTTCGTCGGCAACCCGCTGCGCACGCTGGCCGCGCCTGTGCTCGGCAACAAGCCGACCGCGCGCACCGGCGCTACAATCGCCGATGGCCTGGGCCTGCCGCAGCCGCGCACGTCGACCGAGCGCATCGTCGGTGATGCCTCGCGCCTGGTCGCCGGCGGCGCCGGCATGCTGGGCGCAGCTGGCAAGGCAGCAAAGGGCCTGACCGGCACGGCGCAGGCTACCGCGCGCATGCTGGCAGCCAACCCGGCGCAGCAACTGGCCTCAGCCGGCGCTGCTGGCCTGGCTGGCGGCTACACGCGCGAGACTGGCGGCGGCGACGCTGCACAGCTCGTGGCGTCGCTGGCGGCTGGTGTCGCAGCACCGATGGCGATGGGCGGCGTACAGCGCGCGGCCGGCGCCGTGGCGCGCCGCATGCAGCCGGCGGCACCGACCGGCCAGCAGGCGCAGCAGATCAACATCACGATCAACAACGCGCTGCAGGACTCGGGCGTCACGCTCGACCAGCTGCCGGCGCAGGTGGCGCAGAGCATCCGCAACGACGTGGCCGCAGCCTTCCGCACGAGTGACCAGGTGTCGCCCGACGCGGTGCGGCGCCTGGCCGACTACCGCATGACCGGGCTGACGCCAACGGCCGCCGGCCTGACGCTCGACCCGGCCGTGGTCACGCAGCAGAAGAACCTGGCCAAGCTGGGCATCAACAGCAAGGACAGCACCGCGCAGTTCCTGGGTCAGACCGAGAACCGCAACAATCAGCTGCTCAAGCAGGGCCTGAACAACCTTGGCGCTGGCGCGGCCGACGATGCCTATGCTGGCGGCGAACGGGTCATTGGCGCGCTGGAGCGCCGGAACGAGCGGGCGCAGGACCTGATCGGCAAGCTGTATGACCGCGCGCGCGACTCGCAGGGCCGCAGCGCCGCGCTGGACCCGCAGGCATTTACCAACCGCGCCGGCGACCTGCTGAACCAGGCAAACGTCGAATCGTTCCTGACGCCGGACATCCGCAACAAGCTCAACGGCTTTGCATCGGGCGAAATCCCGCTGACGGTCGAGATCGCCGAGCAGTTCAAGACGAACATCGGCCGGCTGCAGCGCTCGAGCATGGACGGCAACGTCCGGTATGCGCTAGGCGCCGTGCGGCAGGCACTGGACGAGACGCCGCTGATCGGTCGCGGCGTCGCACCGGCGGGCAGCGGCAATCAGCTGGCCACGACAGGCGGCATGACTGCCGGCGCGGGGCAGGACCTGGGCCAGGAATCGATCAACGCTTTCAACCGCGCGCGCCGCGTCAACCGCATGTATATGGGGCTTGTCGAACGCACGCCGGCGCTGCAGGCCGTGCGCGATGGCGTCGAGCCGGACAAGTTCGTGCAGGACTTCATCGTCGGCACGGGCAAGAAGGCTGACTTCATGAACGTGGCGCAGCTCAAGAGCTCGATCAAGGCGAACCCGGTGGCGATGAATGCCGTGCGCGAGCAGATCCTGGGCCACCTGAAAGCGAAGTCCCTGAACGGAATGCCAGAGGAGACGGGCAACTTCGGGAGCAAGGCCTATATGGATTCGCTGGCAGCCATCGGTGAACGCAAGCTGCGCCTGTTCTTCCAGCCGGAAGAAATTAACCAGCTGAAAGCACTGGGCCGGGTCTCGCGTTATGAGCAGTTCCAGCCCGCCGGCGGTGCGGTGAACAACTCGAATACGGCCGGCGCAATCGGCGGGCGCGTGGAGCGCCTCATCAAGAACATTCCAGTCGCTAGCCCTCTCGTGCGCCAATACTTGGCAGAGCCAGTGCAGAACATCTCGATCGGTCTGCAGTCCGGCCGCGCGCTGGACGTGCCGCGCACGCTCGCCGGGCCGCGCCAACAGGTGCCGGCCAGCCAGCGAGGGCTAATGCTCTCGCCGGCGGCATTCATGGACTTGGAAACGGAGGAGGAAAGGCAGCGCCGGCTACTTGCGCCGGGACGATAACCACGCATTGATGACGAAAGCGAGCGCCGCGCCCAGCTGGATTGGATCGTAGGACATTTGCACCCTTTGTAGTTTCACGAATTATAGGCCACCCGAGAGGTGGCCTTTTCTATTTCCGAAAGGTCTTTATGACCCCCACCCCGCCCCCTTCTGGCGGCTTTGACTACGACACCTTGCTGAGCTGGGCATTGCTGATAGCTATCTCCTTCTGGGGAGGCTGGGCCAGCTTCGTGCGCAAGATGCGCGAAGGCCACGCGCGCGCCTGGAACCTGACCGAGCTGGTCGGCGAACTGTGCGTGTCCGGCTTCACCGGAATCATCACCGCCCACCTGTGCGACGCAGCCGGCGCGTCATCCCCAATGAAATACGCCCTGGTTGGCATCGCCGCCCACATGGGTTCGCGCGCGCTGTTCAAGTTCGAAGCGCTGATGAACTCGAAGCTGAATCTCCCCGCCGACCCGCCACAGAAAGAGCAATAACCATGACACCAGAACGTCTTCTCTCCACGGCCATCGCCCCGGCGCTGCTCGAGCTGCAGCAGTGCGGCATTTCCGATAGCCCGGAGGCCCGGCGCTTCCTCCTGGCGATCGCGCTGCAGGAATCCGCATTGACGCGGCGCCGGCAGTTCATCACTGGCGCGGGCGAAATAGGCCCGGCCGCATCGTTCTGGCAGTTCGAACAGGGCGGCGGCTGTAAGGGTGTGCTGACGCACTTCCTGGTGGCGCCGTGCATGCGCCGCATGTGCGAGCACTACAACGTCGCGCCGACGCCTGCCGGCCTGTGGGAGGCAATGCGCTACCAGGACGTCGTTGCCGCAATCGCGGCACGCCTGCTGGTATACACCCTCCCCGGCAAGCTGCCGACGACAGCCGACGCCGGCTGGGCACAGTACATCGACGCCTGGCGCCCTGGCAAGCCGCATCCGCAAGCCTGGGCGCAAGCCTGGGCCACCGCAACTGAAACCGTAGGAGGCCTGTAATGGCACCAGCAATTGCAGCACTTCTCCCCATGTTGGGGAACGTATTTGACCGCCTATTCCCTGATCCTGCCGCCGCGGCTGAAGCCAAGATCAAGGTCATGGAAATGGCGCAGCGCGGTGAACTCGCCCAGCTGGACGCCGATCTCAAGATGGCCACCGGTCAGGTCGAAGTCAACCGCGTCGAGGCCGCGCACCAGACATTGTTCGTCGCCGGCTGGCGACCTGCGATCGGGTGGACTTGCGCCGCTGCCTTCGCGTTCAAGTTCGTCGTCGGCCCGTCTGCCGTCGTGCTGATGGCCATGCTGGGGCAGCCGATCGACTTGCCCGAGTTCGACTTCACGGAAATGAGCACCATTCTGCTCGGCATGCTCGGGCTCGGTGGCCTGCGCACGGTGGAGAAGATCAAGAAGGTCGCCTGATGGACTTCGAGATCCACGCCATCACGCCCGGCGGCGGTGGCCACGTCCTGACCGTTCACCAGGAACACAAGGACAAGCTGCCGCGCCTGGTCGTCATCGCAGGCGAGCCGTGCGATTCGCCGGCCATCGAGGCGATGATGGAGCGGCTGATGGGCGAGCCGCTGAATGTCTGACGTCAGCTGAATTACCCAAGGGCAGCAAGAAATCCTCGATGGATGATATTTGCGCCCTTATCCCCAATATCTTTTTCGATCAGTGCCCTGATCTGGTTGTTATCCAGTTTCTGTACATCGCTCAGCCCGCCCCATTTGATCTGACTAAGCTGCTCGACCTTCACACCGCGGCAAAGCAGTGACCAGGCGAGAGTTGCATGTCCCGAACGAACTGCTGGCACGCCTGAAATCTTATGCTTCTTGGCGTAATCGTGGAACTCGTAAGTCGAGGCAAATTTCTTCGCAACTTCGAAGCTGGCAGCCCCGAATTGATCCCCCACCCACACGTTTTCTTTGAGTGAAGCAGGTGCCTCATTGAAGGACAGGTTGTCGCGCAAGCTGCGCTCGAGCACGCTATACCAATCAACCTTGGTGCCCTCTTTCATTTTAATGTCAGGACGGATACGGATTACCAAGTCATATTCTTTCCCCGAATTCTCCGCCAGCTTGAAGGACTCGAAAATCTTGTAGAACATTTTGTCTTGGTTGGTGAATTCCTTGAAGCGACCCTCTTGATCATCTTCGATCACCACCACACAATCCTCGCCATAGGCCTGCTTCACAGACTCATCGGTCACGTTGAAGTCGCCGAATCGCGTGGAGAAAATGCTCGGGTACATCTCGGTGATGGTAGCAACACCATATTGCGTGCACATCTTGATATACGTGTCGATGAATTTCTCGTCGCTGAACCTGCGTTCAACATGACCCCTCCAGCCTGGGTCGGGGAAGCGTACGCCGACATTCTTCCACGTATGCACGTAATAGTCGGCTTCGTGAACATCGAGGCCCAGCAGTGCCCAAGTCGCCTTGGCTTCTTTGAAGCCACGTAACTGACCGGACACGCAGACAGCAATCTTCAACTTCTTATTGCGGTCGACCACCTGCCCCGCAGTGGCGAAGGGTGCGCGGCCGTTGATGCTGGCCATGCTCCACGTGCGCTTCCACCCAGACAGGGCGTCAACATCCGTATCCTGGATCTGCTGCGCGAACGTGTCGCACAGGTCACGGTATTTGTTATGCACCACGACTGGATAGGCCATGACCAGCAGATTTACCTTCTGCAGATCAGTGAGACTTTCAATCGAGATCTTTTTCCCTACGATCTCATCGACAATCTGCTTCACCAGAATTGAATTTTTCGTCAGCTTATGTGGCCGCAAGATTCTGGCAACTTGCCAAGGGTGTGCCGCCTTCAGCAGGCCGAGGAGCTTCGAGTATTCCTTGTCTTCGCCGCTGTCGTAGCTCTCGCAGACGAGTTCCACCGCTACGTGATTCTCATAGCTCGTGAGTTCCAGGCGTTTCGCTTCGGAGGCGAGGATATCGCGCAGTACTAAGTATTCGCTGTAATCGTCACGTACAAGAAGGCTGATCTCGCAAGCGAAACTTATGGCATCGCCCATCAACGACTTGAATCCCGACATGAGGGACTTTTGGATGGTGACGGCTGCTGAAAATCCTTCGCGCGTGCCGACAATCCCTTTCGGATACAGTTTGGCATTGGCGACATTCGACATCCAGTGGTTTAGGTATCGTTGGTCATCGCCAGTATCTTTAACCAGCGTCTTTTCCAGAAGCGAGACTTCATCATTCGCGCCGTGCGCCGCTTGAAGTTTCCCGATGATTTCCAAGGCAACATGAGTTCGCCCCTTTAGCCGTTGACGGCTAACTTCCTTTAGGATCGCTTCAGGAGGCTGGGCTAGAATTTCTTCGAAATACTTGTCAATTGCGTCTTGCATTGGTCGCCTCGAAATTGGGTGGCACGGATTACGGATAATCGATCTGGTGGAGTTTAGTCGGCCGCAGCCCCGGCCGCCAGCAGCGCCCGATCAAGGTGGGCGACTGGCGTTCATGAGGTAGGTACGGCAACATCTGACGGCTTGCATTATGCCTCAGCATTGCCCTGGTGCCATTGTTCATCGGTGCTAAACTCGGCTCATGTTCGGAAAAGTCAAACGGCTGCGCCACCAGGGCAAGCGGCTATCGGATCGGGAAATCGGCTCGGCGCCAGCGGTAGAGGGTGAGGTGCGCGTCTACGGCGTCGGCACATCGATCGTGGCCAACGTCACAGACCCGAACAGCCAAGTCGGCGACCCGCTGGTGCCGACGCTGTACGAAGCCCGGCTGACGACCATGAACAGCTCGGGGCTGCTGCTGAAAGGCGAGGAACGGCCGCAGGGTGACGCCGGCCCGGCCTACGTCCAGGAATGGGCGGTGCGCTTCGACCAGGCATAAAAAAACAGCACCAGTATTAGATGAACATCTAATATACAGTGCTGTTGATCTATACAGCTTTCGCCGTAACTACTTGATTCTATTGGTCGGGGCGAGAGGATTCGAACCTCCGACCCCGTGCACCCCATGCACGTACGCTACCAGGCTGCGCTACGCCCCGACTAGTCAATAATTATATCAGAGCCACAAAAAAAATCTTGCGCTTTTGCCATACCCGTCGCGGCAGTATGCCCCGGCACTGACTTCCACTTATTTCCGCTTACTTCCACTCCCCACGCAACGTCATGACCTGCTGCTGCAGATATTCCGGTGTCGCCAGCTCTGGCGCCACCGGTGTCCCCACCGCCAGCGACAGCTGCGAGCGCATGCCGCGCGCGATGCGCCGGCCGAACAGGTTGCCCTGGTCACGCGTGAACCAGCTGCCCCACAGGCCGCGCAGCGCCATCGGGATCACCGGCACCTTGTTGCGCTCGACGATCTTGGTGATGCCGCTCCGGAATTCGCTCATCTCGCCCGTCTTGGTCAGGCGCCCTTCCGGGAAGATGCAGACCAGCTCGCCGTCATGCAGTGCATGGGCGATGTCGACGAAGGCCTTTTCCATCGTCCACGGGTCTTCCTTGGCCGGCGCGATCGGGATCGCATTGACGGCGCGGAAAATCCAGCGCAGGAACGGCGTCTTGAAGATGCGGTGATCCATCACGAAACGGATCGGGCGCGGGCTGGCTGCGTTGATAACGATCGCATCGACGTAGCTCACGTGATTGCAGACCAGCACCGCCGGGCCGTCGGCCGGGATGTGCGAGGTGTCGATCATGCGCACGCGATAGACGGTATGGATCAAAATCCAGGCCAGGAAACGCATCAGGAATTCCGGCACCAGCGAGAAGATATAGATCGCCACCACCACATTGAGCAGCGCCGTGGTCAGGAAGAGTTCCGGAATCGAGAAGCCCTGTCCCAGTAGCAGGATCGCCACGCCGGCCGAGGCCACCATGAAGACCGCGTTGAGGATGTTCATGCCGGCAATCGTGCGCGAGACGTGCTTCTGGTCGCAGCGCGTCTGGATCAGCGCGAACAGCGGCACAATGAAGAGGCCACCGAACACGCCGATCATCACCAGGTCGAACAGGATACGCAAGGCGCCCGGCTGGCCCAGCAGCGCCAGCCAGTCGACAATTGCCGTACCCGCCGTGAAGCCCGAGCTGGCGAAATACAGGTCGATGCCAAACACCGACAAGCCGATCGAGCCGAACGGCACCAGGCCGATCTCGACCTTGTGGCCCGACAGGCGTTCGCACAGCAGCGAGCCGGCGC
>Ga0308158_10000847_pt1 | contig 39338 bp, 39 predicted proteins | sample PhyBR2_FD_201038 | JGI IMG/M metagenome (GOLD analysis project Ga0308158, IMG submission 201038) | Phyllosphere microbial communities from UC Gill Tract Community Farm, Albany, California, United States - DLSLB.R2 | ecosystem: Host-associated > Plants > Phyllosphere > Unclassified | place: USA... | reverse complement strand
TGCCGAATCCTTCAATGCAAAAATCAAAAACTTCAGAATCCAGTTACGCGGAGTAAAAGAAAGGTCTTTCTTCCTATACAGACTCACCACACTTTTTGCCTAATCCCCCAGGTTTTGTTCTTGATCCTAAAACTGTTCCCTCGAGACACCGAGCCACGATCTAAGATTGTCTCCACTTAAATCATCAAAAGGAATTCCTCTATCATGGGCTTTTTGTCCTGGTGCTTGCGCAATAATTAGTAGCTTGCTTTTGCTTGAAAATTGAACAATCGGCCGCGGTCTGTTTGGTAAAAAATTTGCACAAATTATACAATCAGCTATAGTATCCTTTAATTTTTCAATCATTCTTTGTCGCTAGAAACAGTTTAGAATAAACTTCATTTATATCATAATTCTCTGAAAAAATATGCTTTTGTCCAGATATCACCATCAATTCAATATGTTTCACAATGGGAACCAATTTATCATAAGACGTCTTTGCTTCTAAAAGCCAACTAGAGCTATCTTTTTTCCCATTGGCTAATACCACACTCAAGTGCGACCAATTCTCATTCGGAATATTTGCAAATAAACCTCCTGGGAACGCAACTACATACTGGAAAAGCTTTGGCTTGTGAGCCACAATATTAAAAATCGCTCTCCCTCCATTAGAACTTCCCGCAACAACCCAGCTACTTATTGTGCAAAGAAAATAATTCATAATTGCATTAATAAAACCGTCTATTTCATCGGTAGAATAATCTTTAAAATTGCGATCATTATTATTAATAGGAATTATTTGAATATAGTTTTGAAAGTAGGATGTATTAAAATATACATTTGCACTATACATTACAGTTTCAACTGATTGATTTCCTCCAGAAATACCAATAAAAATGGGATATTCATTTTCATCGGAAAAATCTACTGGAAGCCTCACTAATACTTCGAAATCATTTAAGGATATTTTAGTATACATTTAATACAGAATAGAATTACTCAATTATTTTTACACCATTCCAAAATGCAACATAGTCTTTTATTTCTTTTGCTTTATCAGAAGGGTCTGGGTAATACCAAGCAGCATCTTTATTTGTTGTTCCGTTTACTTCTACTATAAAATAAGATGCATATCCTTTCCATGGGCAAGTAGAGTGGGTATTACTTTCTTTAAAAAACTCTTTTTTTAAACTATTTGGTGGAAAATAATGATTCCCCTCGATAACTATTGTTTCATTGCTTTCCGCTATAGTTTCCCCGTTAAATATTGCTTTCATAATTAGTAAATTTCTTCGATTTTAAAATCATTATTATTAAAACTACACACGTCTCCTTTTTTCTTGCCCATCATGCATTGATAAATAGGCGCTTTTGTCGATATACTGATGAAGTTTTTACCCTCAAATGTAAAATTTCCATCAGCAGTTGCAATTACCATATAGTTATCATTTACTTTTATAACGGCTCCTGGTTCAACCACTTGGGAGGGATTAAAATTTAATGCTTCAATTTCTTCAAGATGATGATGGTGATCATGCACCTGTTTGTCTAATTGTTTTCTTAATCTTTCTTCTTGCCTATGATGCGATTGGTCATCTTGGTCAATAACATCATTTCTGTTAAGCATAGTACCTTTTACAAAATCTAATAGCTTTTCTTCTGTATTTTCTATAGTATGCGTTTCGTTTTCAATTAAAAACTTTTTTAATTCTTTTTTGTCTATCATTTTGTATTTTTTAGTATTATAATTCTTTTTTAAGTTCTTGTATTTTATGAAAGATTAAAGGAGGAAAATTCCCATGATAAATTTCGCAAATGGTACACTTTTTTAATGCTAATGGGTCTTCATTTTCAATTTCTTTCGCAGGGAAAATGCTAAAAACCAATTCGTGATAAATTAATGTATTATAAAACTCCTTATCTTCTTTAACTAGCTTTGAAATTTTGTTTTTCTGTAAAATTAATTTAGCACTGTTTATGATGCCCAATATTTCTCTAACTCCGTCAATTTTTAGAATATCATCATCATTATGAATATTAACATTCATATCTTCAATATCTTGAAAAAAATGTTTTATTGCTCTCTTTCCAAAAATTAAACTGCTTCTACCACTAAAATCTTTATCATAGCTAAAGCTTTTGATGTTATTTTGAAAAAAAGAATACAACTCATGTATTTGTTCCAAATCATGTCTTATTAATGACTGCTTATTGTCTTCATTAACTTGATTTTGAATAATAGTATTAGCATCTAATTGTGCTTTTAAAGCAAGGTATATAAGAATAGAACCTAACAATTGAGAAATCGGAGAAGTAATTCCTCCAATAGTATCGCCAACAGGTCCATATTTCCCTAAAAATTCTATATTTAAAAAAGTTACCATGAATGGCAACACAAAAATTAATATGGCTCCTACAATCAATGTCCATTTTGCAGAGCTATTTACAATATTATCAATCTTCATATATTATTTTGTATGTCTTTCAAAAACTTCTCCTACTGAAACGTCATAACTTTCAAAAATTTCTGTTTTCCCACGCTCTTTATATTTTTTATGTTCTGGGTGTTCATCCCAAATAAGAAAAGAATCTTTGTCTTTAAAATAGACAACTAGCATGTTATGACCATTTTCTCCGTTATAGACTTCGTGCCCATCATATCCTTCAATCATTGAAACATGTTTTCTTGCATAACTATACAATCCTTCAAATTCTTCTTGAAATTCTGGATTAACCTTGTATTTAAACGCTGCGACTATCATTCTTTTATTTTTAAACTTAAATTATTACTTCAACTTTTCTTTATATAGCTCTTTGAATTTTCTCAACTTCGGATTAATTACTGCTGCACAATACCTGTTTTGATCTCTATTCTCATTATAATAATTTTGATGGTAGTCTTCAGCAGGGTAAAAGTGTTCAAACATGGCAACTTCTGTAACAATCATATCATCATACGTAGCTTTTAATTCCTTAATCACATTTAGAGCAATTGTTTTTTCTTCTTCATTTCTATAAAAAATTACACTTCTATATTGAGTACCCATATCTGCTCCTTGCTGATTTAGTGTTGTTGGATTGTGGGTAGTGAGATGAATTTTAACCAAATCCTCATAGGATATTTCAGCAGGATTATAGGCAAACTCAATCACTTCTGCATGGCCAGTTATCCCAGAGGAAACTTCTCTATAGGTAGGGTTAGAAATTCTTCCTCCACTATAGCCACTTTCAACTGTAACAACCCCTTTTAAATTCTGAAAAATTGCTTCTGTGCACCAAAAACAACCCCCTCCAAAAGTTGCTTTCCTTTCCATACTTTCTACTTTTTTCAAAGCCAATGCATTCATACAATATCGCAATCCACTAGGCATGGGACCATCTTGAAAAACATGTCCCAAATGTGCATCACAAGTGTTGCAAGTCGTTTCAATTCGATACATCCCATGGCTTCTATCTTTGTAATAAGCAATCACATTATCCTTTATGGGTTGCGTAAAAGAAGGCCAACCTGTTCCGCTATCAAATTTTTCTGCAGAATCAAAAAGTAAAGTTTCACAACAAACGCAAGTATATTTTCCTGCTTCGAAAAAAGTACACAAATCCGAGCTATTAGCTCTTTCTGTTCCTTTTTGCCTAGTAATATAATATTGTTCTTCTGTTAGCAAAGCTTTCCATTCTTCGTCGGTTTTCTCTACTCGTTTATCTGGTGTAAGATTCCCTTTGTTTGCATATTTAATTACATCGAGCCATTTGAGCATAATTCTATAATTTAGCTTTGAAGGTTATATTTTACTTTACATTGATTACAAACACTTTCTTCATTATCCGTATGAGAATACTTAATACCTCCTAAATACAAATCGGCATAGTTTTGAATCCAACCTCTATTGTTATCAATATTATTAATAGATATGCCATGATTTTTTACCGCTTCATAGAAATTTCCGGAATACTCTTGAAATCCCCAACAATTTGGGCAATAACCTTCTGGAGTTATAACTTCTCCTTTTGTGTACCATGCTTTTATTGACTGAAAAATGTCCATACTTAATTTTATTTATTTAGTTAATTCTTGAATTTTTAAATCTAATCTTAATAAGGCATTGTTAGGGTCTGAACCAAAAATGGAATAATTCAAATTGGTGTTTTCATCAACAAGAATCCAATGAGGTGTTCCGCCTGCATCGTAATTAATAAAGGTTGTATTAAAGTTTTTATCCCTAAAATACGGGAAGTTTATATAAAACTCTGATTTACAATCCACCAGTTGTTCATCTGTGAAATCAACTCCTTCGAAATTAGTGTGAATGCCTAAAACATTAATCTTATCTTTATATTCAATATTTACCCAGTTTGCAAATGGTAATGCTCTACCTTTGCAACCAGGACAACCTAAGTTAAAAAACAATATAAGCAAAGGTTTTCCTCTATAACTTTCTAAAGTAGGAATTTCACTATCACTAATGCTTTCTATACTCCATTCAGATATTTGCCTCCCTAATTCTATCATTATAAATCTATTTTTACAAATTTAAACAATTATTAAAATAATTTGTTGCACATTTTCCTGTCTTACTGACAATTATCAGGGAAAATGAGGCACATTGAAAAAAGATAAAACGTTCTTTGGTTATGACTTATATAAAAAAATGTTTCTGCTCCCCTTCAAAAATGCTTGTAAAAAATTGCGCAATTTTTAATAAATACAAACATATATTAGGAGAAAAGCATTTTGATGTTTCATAGCCAAAACTTTTTAATCGGATGATTTAACCAAAAGGATTGAAATAGTAAAAAACACTTTGGTTATTCTCCATTTAAATAGTATTTTAATTGTTTTTAACACAAATTTTTTAGTATGTTCAATAAAAAAACAGAGCCCAAGATGCACTAGAACTGGAAAAATGAAAAAGTTTTATTTAATTCTTCTGAAAATAAAAAAAAGGAGACCAAATTTTAATGTAAAAAGAGTCATGAATATGCTTTATGGGAAAATTTTGAAGAGCAAAAATTCTAAAATTAAATTGTTAGCTTTTTAACTATATTGACATTGCTAATAGTTATTTTTACAATAAAAAAGTATTGATAATGTCAATTTAAGATATTGATTCTTAAAAATCATTATAACAATATTGGTTCTTTATTAATTAGATAGTTTATTTTTCCCCTAAAGTTATTTCTGCGTTGTCATGAAGCAAGCCATGTTTTTGATAGCAAAAACCTCCCTTCGGTCGCATGGCTTGGCAGGGTAAAACCCCACACCCCAAATTCGATATACAAATAATAGTAAACCAAAATATTGTTTCATAATCTTTTATTATCTTCAAATTGATTCGTTTTTTTTAAAAAATGATAATGCTTTGATTTTAAGTAAGAAAAACATTAATTCATATAAAACATTATTTCATATAAAGAATTAATTAAAAGAAAAGATTAATTAAAAAAAAGAATTAATTAATGTATTCATTTATATCATTTATATCATTTATATCATTTATATCATTTATATCATTTATATCATTTATATCATTTATATCATTTATATCATTTATATCATTTATATCATTTATATCATTTGTAACAGTTATAAAATATATTCATTTGTAATATTTGTAAAATATATTTATTTATAATAATTGTAACAGTTTGTTATATAGATATTTGTCTTCTAATTTTTAATTAAAAATTGTTGTGTTTAAAATTCAAATTTCTATTTTTACTTCCAAATAAAGTTTTCTTTATTTTATAATTTTTTAACCTAAAAATATGGAATTAAAAGTCTTGGATTTTAAAGAATTCAATCAATAGTTGCGTTACCGCAATTAAGGCATTTTGTTCCCATTTTATTCTTTTATAAAAATAGACTTACAATTAATACCAACAAATGTAAAATCAATAAAGCCATTGAATTTAATTTTTATAAGCCTGCATCAATTAATGCAGGCTTTAATTTTAAATCGTTTGGGTTATTTCAAGTTTTCAGCGAAGAAACCAAGCATTGTTTTATATAATTCTATTTGGTTTTCTTCTTTTGCAAATCCGTGTCCTTCATCGTATTTCACCATATAAGGCACAGCAAATCCTTTTTTGCGCAATCCTTCTACAATTTGATCAGATTCATTAATGTTTACTCTAGGATCATTTCCTCCTTGAATTACAAATAATGGTTTCTTAATTTTATCAATATGAAAAACAGGCGATACTTCGGTAGCAATTTCCTTTTCTTTTGGATCTTCTACATCATACCAAATTTCTTTCATCATTTTTGTGTAGGGTTTCCAGTATGCTGGGAAAGTATTCATGAAGGTAAAAATGTTTGAAACCCCAACATAATCTACACCACAAGCATACAAATTTGGCGTTTTAGTCATCCCTCTTAAAACGGCATAACCACCGTGACTTGCTCCATAAATCGCTACTTTATCTTTGCCTGCCCAACCTTGGTTAATTGAATACTGAACACCATCTTCTACATCATCCATCGCCTTTCTACCAATTTGCTTGAAGCCAGATTTTAAGAAATCTTTACCATAACCACCAGAAATTCTGAAGTTAACTTGAAGTGTTGCATATCCTCTACTTGCAAACAGTTGTGTTTCTGGGTTAAATCCCCAACGATCTCTAATACCTTGAGGTCCGCCATGAGGATTTACAATTAAAGGAACTCTTTTTCCATCTAATGCAGCTTTTGGTAGCGTAATATAACCGTGAATGGTTTTACCATCTCTACTTTTAAAAGATATAGGACGCATTACTGCCATATCCTCTTCTTTTAATTGTGGCATTAAATCGTAAAGAAATTTAAATTCATTTTTCTTTGGATCATAGGTATAGTATTTTCCAACTAATTTATCGCTCGTAACTGCTATTAAATACATTGATTCATCATCGGTGTAGTCTGCAATGACATATTGGTATTTTGGAAATTGTTTCCTGATTTTTTTATCAATATTTTTAAAATACTTGCTTTGTGGAACAACAATTGTTTTTTCTCCTGTATAAGAAAAATAATCAACTTCGTAACCTCGCTTACGAGATGTTGCCATACCGCTAACATCGTAGTCGTTATTTGCAAATACAGTTTTTATAGGTTTATTAAGTTTTAAATCATACAATTGAATTTCAGCTTTATCAGAGTTTAGATTGGTCAACACATAAGCGTCATCCGGATTAGGAGATGCATAATTATATCTTAGTACAGAAAACGAATCGCTCATTCCCATTTCTTTCAACATTGTAAAATTTTTACCGTCTGCTGTATAATAATATTGTGTAAAAATACCGTCCTTTATTTTTGTATAGCCACGCAATTTGCCGTCTTTATCAAAATCATATCCCATAATTGGATTTTGAAGATCTTCATTAGTGAAAAGTTGCTTAATCTCTCCGTTAACAATATTTAATTTATATGGTTCATTAATCTGTCGGTTATTCTTATTCATCTGAACAATAATGTGCTGTGAATCTTCTTTTAAGAAGGATAATATTCCAACTTTCACTCCATCGTAGGGTGTTAACTCTTTATTATCGGTTCCATCAATCTTTACTGAATAGATGTGGTAATTTTCGTTTCCGCCTTTATCCATTAAGTAAATAAGATAGTTATTGTTTTTCCAACCGAAACCACGGATGACTTCACCCTTTTCTTCAATAGCACGTTTTACTTCACCAGTTTTGATATTTTTTACATATACATGATTTTTCAAATTTTCATCTTTTTCTTGATATGACATGTATTTTCCATCAGGAGACAGCCCGAATGATGATGCTTTTGGCTTGGCAAAATAATCTTCCACTCTATATTTATAGTTACCCTTATCTTTTGCTGCCAAAGCTTGCAATTCTTCTTTTGAGCTTGGCAAAGCTGTATTTCCAGGTAATTTGTTTTCAAATTTCGATAACGTTAATGGTAATTCCATTCCGCCTTGTTTGTAGGTTCCTACTAATTGATTTTTTTCTAATTTTCCTACATAAGTGATTCCCATTTTACTTGATGAAATCGTAATATCATTAGCTTTAGTTTCGGTTTTATCCAATGGAATTCCGCTGGCTCCTTGCATAGGAACGTCCATAGTGGTTGATAATTTTCCGTTATCATTTTTAATATGGAAAATTAAATCCAGTTTGGTGCCTTGTACATCTAAAGTTCCTTTCCAGTCTCCTGTAAATTCTTGTGCAAAACCAAGGATGCTCATACAAAAAAGTAAAATAAGTGTAATCGTTTTTTTCATTTTATATTTCTTTAATCTTAATTTGTGGCTTTCTATGATTAATTTCTTTTGATATTCTAAATCTTCTAAAGATAGTTTGTTCAATTTCCTTTCTATATTTTCAAACGCACTGAGTTCTAAAAAATCTTTTATTGTTCCAAAATCAGTTTCTAGATTTCTTGAAGAGGAGTTCACTTCAAAGAAGGGTACATCTCCTCTTAACATTTCTGCAACTCATCTAAATTAGGCATAAAAGGGATATTAATATAAATTATAGACTTATCTGTTTGGTCTTCTACTACAATTTTTTTATTACTTTGTATAGATGAATTATTATCTCCTATCATAAGAGATATGGCTTTTCTTGGCTCAGCAATTAATTTACTTTTAAACTCTGGGTTGCTCCATGCTTGCTCTAGCAAAATTCTTTTTAATTCTGCTCCCTGTTTTAGTTGTTCTTGTGTAATCATGATAAAAATGTGTTGTCTTTTGAAGTTAGAATATCTTTTAATGGATCATTGTAAATTGGAGGAATTCCAAACGGATTATCTTGTCCAGAATTTGTGTGTTGACAACCTCCAGCTACAGCTTCTAATTGCTCTTCATTTAATTCTGCATCAACTTAAGGTACAGCAGGAATGTTAATCTTTTCGTCATTAGTTAATTTCATAAGTGACATTTTTAAGGTTAAACAATACTTTTACTTTTGAATAATGTAAAATTATGTTTATCTATTCTTACAAAACTGCCAATTTCCACGAAAATTCTACTTACTATATTTAGGTAAATTTCACACAGGTTATTTATTGAACCTTTGTAAATACGATGCTACTATCTCAAAAGCTATACAATAATGACACAGGATATTTCATCACCTGCGAAAAATATACACAGGTTATATCTATTGGAATATGACAAAAGTATTTAAAATTTACTTGAGTGAAAATGACGCAGGTAAACTCACTTACTACATAAAATATACTCACGTAAATTGTTTAACCTGTGTAAAAAAGTTACAGCCAGCTCTAAAACCTGTGTAAAAAAGACACAGATTGAAAATTTTTTTTCTTTTCAGAAGCCATTCATCTTAAAAGTTTAAAAACAATCGCAAATCGACATTCTTAATCACTTTTTCAGACCTCTTAAAAATCAGTAAACTTTTGTTGCAAGATGTGTCTTTGTATATACAACTTTTCAAGTTGATGATACAAAGACGATCTTGCCTTTTTGCAAAAGGGAAAAAAACTGCGGAACTTGTTTTTTTTATTCACCAAATCAGGTTCAAGCATCTAAACTCGTCTAAATTATTCTTTTTTAATCTTCGGAGAATCTAAACTCGTCTAAATTGTTCTTATTTAGCCCACGCCCCATGAACACTATTGTTTTCACGGATTTGATGTCCCAATTTTGCAACAGAAATTTTAAACAAAAAAATGAAAGCAACCTTCTATCTTCTGCTGACACTTTTTGCCATCAAACTCAATGCGCAGGTCGGAATAAACACACAGACACCCGAAACTACTTTTGACGTAGTAGGAAAACCAAACGACACCTCACATTATGACGGTATTATCCCTCCAAGGATAACGGGTGACCAGTTGGCGAACAAGTTTTACACGCAGTCAAAAAAGGGCGCGGTAGTATTTGCCACCGCTCCGGCTTCCAATCTTTCGGGACAGGTCATCAATATTTCAGAAGTTGGAATGTATTATTTTGACGGAAACGTATGGCAGAATTTTGTAAAGGAGAAGCGGCCTGTCGAATACAGAATCGTACTCACCTTCGATCCCAACAGCACCGCCGCACTTACGGCAACTTCAACATGGTCTGCCCCTGTAAACTATTCGGGAAATAGCCACGCCTATCTTACCGCCTCAAAATACTACACCATCGGAACCAAAAATTTCGGAGGTCTAAAGGGAGCGGTATTGTTCAGAAAAGTACAGGGAATTGTAAACGTATGGTTTCAGATGTACAGGTCTTCAGATTCCGCACCGATTACGGGAAACGCCTTCATCAGCATTGCGAGCATCTACAGCGACATCGGATACATCCCCAACCAGATTGTCTTACTGCATACGGAAAATTCCACACAATATTTTCCGGCACTGCTAGAGAATTACAGCATCCAGATTCCGCAAACCTCCCTAAACGCGATGTCCACTTCCTACTATACCTACGGCGAAGTTCAGGGATATTCCAACTGGATCAAACCATATCTACCATAAAAAAAACAAGATAAAGAACCACTCAAAATGGGAAACGAAGGAAAAGAAGACCAGATTCTCATAAGGGTTCAAAAATCCAGAAAGGAAAACTGGAAAAAACTATGCAAAGAGAAAAACCTCACATTGACCGACTTACTGACGGCATCAGTTGAGAACAGAATTTTAGACAACGAAAGAAGACAGATACTGGCGTTCATTGAAAAACAAGACAACGTCTTCATCAAGATAGAGACCAACATCAACCAGGTAGCTAAAATTGCAAACGGGCAAAAGTTCATTTCGGAGTCAGAACTGAAAAACTTCACCGCAAAGCTTTCAGAAATCACCAAATTGAAGAAGCAGCAAAACCAAATCTTCAAAAAGATCTATGAAATGCTCGCAAAATGATTGTCAAGATTATTCCTGCTTCAGGCACGGATTTTCACGGAGTCCAATACAACGACAAAAAGGTCGAAAAAGGAACAGGAGAACTGATGCTGATGAAAAACTTTCCCTCCTTCATCAATGGGGACAGCAGTCCGGAACAGGTTCGGGACTACTTCAAATCCATCTCAAAAAATGAAAAGGTAAAGAAACCCCAGTTCCACGCCGTGATTTCTGCAAAATATCAGAACCATAGCAAAGAGGAACTAACCGAGATCGCCAAAGACTTCATGCAGGAAATGGGCTATGGAAAACAGCCGTTTATTGTGGTTTACCACAGCGACACCGAGAACAACCACGTCCATATAGTCTCCACAAGGGTTGACAAGCAGACTGGAAAGAAAATCAACGACAGTTACGAGCGGTTGAAAGCCCAAAAAGCACTTGCTGACCTACTGGAAAAACGATACGGAATAAGTTCCGAGGAAAAATTAGAAAAACTGCTAAACTATCAAATCGGTTCCATCAGCCAACTGGAACTCCTACTTGAAAGAAGCGGGTTCAAACTCACCAAAGACACAAATAATGAAAATGACTTTTCCATTCTGAAGAACGGGGTAAAACTTAAAACCATCTACGGTAACCAAATCAGTTTTACTCCCAATTCGGACAACGGGCGAAAGAGACAGCTGAAAGCCATTTTGAGCAGATATAAAGACCTCTGTTCCAACAAAGTCTTCAAGGTAGAGGATAAAAGGTTGCAGGAATCAATGCTACCAGAGGAAAGACACAACGGGCATTGGAAACCCAAGATTGAGTTCGAGAGCGAACTCCAGAAAAAATTGCGGGACATCTTCGGACTGGATATGGTTTTCCACCACAAGGACGGACAAAAGCCATTCGGATACAGCATCATCGACCATAAGTCGGGAAAGGTGTTCAAGGGAAGCGAGATCATGAAGATGAACGAACTGTTTGAGCTGACCGATGAAAAAATAGACAAGAAACTATTTGAAAGTCTAAAGGACTACAATCTGGCGGACAGTTTTTCAAAACAAATTTTAATGGAGCATCTAAAACGCCAGAATCCCGAAAACGCAGTAAAAGAATTTATGCTTTTCGAGTCCAAGAAAATAAAGAACAGGGAGGTTTTCAGCGCCATAAAAAACGATGTAAAGGATTATGTCGAAACACAGAAAAATAACGATGTCCACCTCATAAAATCGGAAGAGGGAAAATATTATGCCGTCCACTCCAAACTGCATTATGTGGGAGCATTGGAAAATTTAATTGGCGAGAAAGCCTATCAAAAATTCCTCAATCCAAGCCAAGAATTGGCATCGGAAGATAGAGATGAAAATCTTTCCAAACAACTGGACAGAAGCATAGACGACCTGATTTTCCAATTCACCAAACCATCGGGAGGAGCAGGAAAAGACCCTGCCGAAGAAGAGTTAAGAAAAAGACGCAAAAACAAAAAAAGAACATAAGAATGATCATCACATTTGCCACGCAAAAAGGCGGAACAGGGAAAACCACCCTCGCCATCGCTTTCGCCAACTATCTTTCCGGAATTACCACAAGGAAGATCAAGGTGTATGATTTCGACTACCAAAAATCCTTTTTCAACAAATGGAGGGAGGATGCGGACTCGGAACTGCCCAAACTGTATGACGTAGAAGTTATCGGCGAAGATGACGATGAACCGCCTTTCGAGGACTTGGAGCAGGTTGTGGACCTGAAGGAAAGCAAAGACCTGTTCCTGTTCGATTTGGCGGGAACGCTTGACCAGAGATACAGCGATGTCTTGGTGTACAGCGACTTTATCATCATTCCCTTCGAGTATTCCGATGTTTCCGTAAAATCGACGCTGGTATTCAAAAATCTTCTTGGTTTATTGGAAAGCGAGGCGGAAAGAATCTTCATCCGCTCCAAATACGACAAAGGCTACAAATATCTCAACCAAAAGGAAATGGATATAGAGTTGGCAAAATACGGAACTCTGCTAGAAAATCCGGTGTTCAAAAGAAACTGCCTCCAAACCATCGACACCCGAAAACTCACCTACGAGCAAAAATACGCCGTAAAGAAGCCGTTCGACGAAATTATACAGAAGATCAGCGAGGTCAAAAAAGTTGCGCTTTAAGGGAAGACAAAAGGGACAAGAAAAAAGAATCCAAAAAACCACAAACCTCAAATACAACCATCATGTTAAAATACTCACTCATCCTTTTAGGAGCCTACTTTCTGTACTATGTCGGAAATATCGTGTACGACCTTTTCCTAAAAAAAGAGAAAACCATTCTGACCAATGTTGCAGAAGAATACTCACTCGGCGACTTTGCACAGGCGGAGAATGAGGAACCCACCTTGATCGGCATTGAGGATGTGGAAAATCTCAAAACCCCGAAATCGTTCCTAAAAAGCGAACCCATTCCGATTCCGAGACAGAACAATTTTGAAGACAATCCCAGTCTGGAAGAATTGAGGAAACGGTTTGAGGCGGAAGAGGATTTGGATGAGACGAGTCCAAAACAGCCCGAAACCAAACACCATGAAACTCCTCCACAGGAAACCGAAACCATAAAAAAGCCAGAAATTATTGAACCAATAGTTTCCAAGAAAAAAAATGATGCACAGAACAAGAAAGACCAATGGAAAGAATTTGTGAGCCTCTCGGAAACCAATGTGAAACTGGTGGACAATATTGAGGGACAAAAGGTTTACCATTCGACAATGTAACCAATATACCCATATAACTAACCTAAATTTTAAAAATGATGAAAAATTTTATCAGAAAAAACGTGTCAAAAAAGAAAGTTCTAACCCTTGCATTGGTGATGCTGGCGATGACCCCGATGCTTGCGCAGGGCGGAGCGACCGCCATCTCCAACGCCGCTTCCGACATTAAGGACTATTGGGATCCCATCAAGCTGATATTAAAGGCAGTCGGTGGACTCGTAGGATTTATCGGAGGCTTGAGGGTGTACAACAAGTGGACGAACGGCGACCAGGATGTCAACAAAGAAATCCTCGGCTATGGCGGGGCGATGATCTTCCTTATCGTGGTTCCGGAATTTGTAACCGCATTCTTTGCTTAAGATGGGATATTACCTGTACAAGGGGCTCAAAAAACCCCTTGTATTCTTCGGACTCAAAGGCAAATACATCATTTATGCGGTAGCCGTCATCGGCGCAGGTGTCGTCGCGGCACTCATCTTATCCAAATTCGGATTGCTGGGTTCGCTATTAGGTTTATTGGTAACCGCGGGAGGTGTCTACCTTATTTTCAAGAGGCAGGACAAAAACGGACTCTACGACAAGACCAAAAATTTTGACCAGACATTCATTTTCCCAAAAAGACTCAACAACAAAAGATTTCTAAAAGATGGTAAAGACAAAGAAACAGGCATTTGACATTCCCTTCATCGGCTACGATTACGGAAAGGATTTTGGGTGGGATTTTGATGTCCTCTTCGGACAATACGGAAATCCAATTATCGGCATCAGGATCAAGAATATTGTGGAGCAATATTCCGCCGACCCCGACAACTACCTAAACTTCCATACCGTCTTGAATCAGGTGGTCTCCATTATTGGCGAAGGAAGAATCGTCCAAAAGTTGGATATATTTTCAAAAAAGAGATATAATGCCGAATCCTCCAACCAGTTCCTCCAGCAAAAATATTCCGAGCATTTTGACGGAAGACTATTTAAAACCATCGAAACGGTAATTCTTTTTACAGACATTGTGGAGGACAAACTCAAGAAGAAAAACAAGCACTACCAATTTTCCGAAAAAAGTTACAAGGAACTCCGCGACAAATGCCAAAAGGTGTTGATGCTATTAAAGCAGAGCGGCTGCGAACCCCAATTCTTATTCGAGAAAGAATTTGAATACTACATTTCGGGCGTATTGTCGATGCAGTTTACAAAAACCCCGGTGTTTGACAATATTAAAAGCACCAACGAATATCTCCAGATAGGAAACCGCTTAGTCAAAAATATTTCCTACGTCGATGTCGAAAATATCGACCTGCCTTCAGAAATAGACCCGTATTCCATCCTTGGAGGAAACGGAGCAGCCTCGGAAACAGCGGTGGACAATTTCACCTTCATCAACGAATTGGAAGATTATGAGACCATCATCTACAATCAGGTCATTACAATTCCTCTGCAGGCACAACAACAGCGGGAACTCGACAAAAAGAAAAAGAAGCACGAGGGAGCGGCAAACAATTCGCCATCCAACGCCATTATTGCTGAAGAAATACAGACGCTACTCCACAATATCGCCATCGACGGACAACTCGTGGTCAATGCCCACTTCTCCTTAATATTTTCAACAAATACGCTGGAAAAAATGGAAGGGATACAGTCGATGATCGAGAACAAACTCTTTACGAAGGGGATTATCGTTTCCAAGAACGCCTACAACCAGTTGGAACTCTTTCGCTCCGCCATTCCGGGCAATGCCACGGAACTTCGGGAATACGATTTATTTATGACGACAAGCGAAGCGGCCTTGTGTTTTTTTTTTAAAGAAAGTTACCCCGTGAACGAGGAATCCAATTTTTATCTGCGGTTTACCGACCGACAAGGCGTTCCCTTGAAAGTTGACCCGGCGGACTTACCGATGAAGACGGGAAGAATCAACAACCGGAACAAGTTTGTCCTTGGTCCTTCGGGTTCTGGAAAGTCCTTCCTGATGAACAATATCGTGGAGCAATACTTGACCTACAATTATGACGTGGTCATTGTGGACACGGGCGATTCCTATTCGGGAACCTGCAAATACAAAGGCGGGAGATACATCCAATACACCGAAGAAAAACCCATTACGATGAATCCCTTTCTGATGGACAAGAAAGAGTTCAACATCGAAAAAATTGAATTTTTGACCAATTTGATTTTCCTGATTTGGCAGGGTCCCGATGCCACGATGTCGTCCGCACAGAAATCCATATTGGACAATGTGTTGATGTCGTATTACCACCAATATTTCAATTCGGGAACAAGGTGGTATGAAAGCAAGACTTCGGAAGAACTCATTCTCTATCTGAACAAATACAATATCCACGAGGAAGACATTATTTCTGATTTTGAGAACCAGTCCAATGGACAAAACAACTACTACGACATTTTGGGAATCGCGTTCGATGCGGGTTCTGACGAGATTAAGGAGGCATTCCGAAAACTCGCCATCGAATATCATCCGGACAAGAACATGAACAACCCGAATTACGACAGCGAAAAATTCTACAAGGTTTACGAGGCGTATGAAACCCTGAACGATGAAGATAAGAGAAAAATATATAATGAGACGCAACTCATCCTCATCAAGTCCAACGAAATTATCAGGCAGCCGAAAACGGCGGAGGAATGGAACGAGTCCTTCCGAAAAACCATCGTCAAAAAAATTAAGGAACTCGAAGAAAAATTGGAGGCAAAAGAACTTTCCTTCAACGGATTCTATGACTACTGCGACAAATTTCTGCCCCTTTATCTGAACAACAAGAAACACCATATTACTGAAAAGGAATTTAATTTAAGGACATTCCTGTTCGTGCTGAAGGATTTCTACAAAGGTGGAAGATACGGGACGACACTCAACGAAAGTGCCGACAATACGCTCTTTGACGAACCATTTATCGTCTTTGAAATTGACAATGTAAAGGACAACCCGAAACTGTTTCCGATTGTGACGCTCATCATCATGGATACCTTCATCCAAAAGATGCGGCTTCGAAAAGACCGAAGAAAGGCACTGATTATCGAGGAAGCATGGAAGGCGATTGCCAGCAAACTGATGGGCGGATACATTCTCTATCTCTACAAAACGGTTCGGAAATTTTGGGGCGAAGCGGTGGTCGTTACCCAGGAATTGGACGACATCATCGGAAATGCCGTCGTGAAAGACAGCATCATCAACAACTCCGACACTTTCATTCTTTTGGATCAGACCAAGTTCAAGGACAACTTCGACAAGATTGCATCCCTGCTTTCATTGAACAAAGTGGAGCAAAACAAGATTTTCACCATCAATAATCTGAACAACAAGTTTGGAAGAAGTCGTTTCAAGGAATTTTATCTGAAGCGGGGTTCCAAAGGAGAAGTGTACGGCAATGAGGTTTCCCTGGAGCAGTATTTAACCTACACCACGGAAAAACCCGAAAAATCCGCAGTTGAATACTATGTCCAACAATACGGAAACTACAACGAGGCTTTGCAAAAAATTGTATCCGATTTGAAAAATTTTGGAGACAGCCTTGAAAACTTGGTATCGCTCGTCAACCTTTATCAAAAGCCGTTGGATAAAAAGGTGCTTTCCTATTACAGAATGATGAAGACGCACAAAGGGCAAAATAATATCTTCAAATTTATCTCGCAGGAACTGGAAAACCGAAATATCCACTTTTCAGAATTAATCGACAGCCAAAATCTAAAATATGAAAACGCATAAAACCTCTTTAAGGAACACACGCAAAACTCCCTCTCCTTTGGAGAGGGTTGGGGTGAGGCTTCTATTTTTACTTCTCCCCCTGTGGGGTACAGGGGTCTTCTCCCAAAACACCTACATCGACCCGACGGTAACGGCGGCAATGATTCTCTATTCAGAAAACCTGAAGGCAAAGCAGAACGATGTGATTGATGAAACCTCCAAACTGAAGGATGCCCAAGCGTGGGTGGGAACCCAGATGGTGGTTGCCAACGACATTCAGAATAAGATTCTGAAAGGTCTGAAGGAAGTTTCGGGAACATTGCAGAACGGCATACAGGTAAAGGAAATCTACTCCGAACTCAACAAATGCTATACCTATTCTTCGCAGGTAGTCCAGTTGGCATCGGCACATCCCCAATATGCCATTTTTGGAGTGAAGGCTTCACAGAAAACCTACGAACAGAGCCTGAAAATCGTGACCGATGTGTCCGACATACTCGCCTCGGGAGAGCTGAACCTTGCCACTGCGGGAGACCGATACAAGATACTGCACAACATTTCCGAGAACGTGAAAAACCTCAAGTTGTGGCTTCTGGCCATCAAGTTGAGACTGGAAAAGGCGAACCGTTTGGGATTCTGGAACTCCATCAATCCATTTGCAGGATACATCAATACCGATAAGGGCATTGTCGAAAATATCATGAACCGATATAAAAGAAATTTCTAGCCCCTGTCCCAAAGGGGAACAATGTAAAAAAAGATGAATAATGAAAGATTCAATAATTAACTTTTTAACCGCCTTAAAAAGCCCCCTTCGGGGGTTTGGGGGATTTTTCTTATATCTCATACTCACTTCATCCAGTGGCGGCTCCACGCCGTCTTGGCAGCAGGAAAACGTGTCCTTTCCGATGATGAATCTTGAAATCAAGGCGACGATGGATGAAAATGGTAGACAGAAGGAGATGCGGAAAAACCAGATTGCCAATGCCACGGTGGAAACCGCCAACAAAACCCAGTGGAACAATTTCAAGGACAAGGTGACCAAAATTCAGGACAGGCTTCGAATCGTATCATTCGCCATCCAAGCGATTCCCACAGGAATTGCGATGAGCAGGGAGATTACGAAAATCACCCAAAACCAACAAGCCATTATCGACGAAATCAGCACCGCACCTTATTCCATCATTGTGGTTCTCCCTTCACAGGTTCAGTTTGTTGATGATCTACAAATGGTGACGAGGCTGATTGTCGGAATCGTGGTGTCGTATGGAGCCATGAACCAGATGGAGAAATCGGAACGCAAGATTTTATTGGACTATGCTTTGGGAGAAGTCAAGACGCTCAGCAGAAATTCCACCCATATGCTTTTCAAGATTAGGGATATCAAGGCAAAGGTCTTACGAAACAAAAGAGCCTTTCAATACTATGTGAATCGGGACAAACAGGTGGTCGAAAACATTATGAAAAACATCAAATCCTTTTAAGAATGAGAAAAGTATTTATCGGAGGAATCTTGTTTTTTTCTGTTGGTTTGGTAAACGGACAGCAGATTGTCATCAACGACAAACTCTTGGTGCAGATGACTACCAACCACGGTGTAAGGTTGGGAAGCGAGCAGGCTTTTCTAAATTCTTATGAAAAGCAGAAGGAATTGTACGACGACATTAAAAACAAGACCGCACAGGTCATCGCCATTCAGGAATACATCTACCAGCAGTTAAAAAATGTGAACTCTGCACTCACGCAGAGCAAAAAATTAATCTACCTGTACCAGTATCTGGGAAAGGTGGCAAACAATTCCAACAAGATGCTTGACTTGTCGGCACAACATCCGGAATATGCCGTATTGGTTTCCAAATACTATGTCGAAATCAGCAAGCAGACTCTAAAGCTCAAACAAGAAGTCACGCAGGATATTTTGAATGAGAACAAGGATTTCCTGATGGACCCGATGGACAGGGAGATGCTCATAGAGAAAGTATTTACCCGAGTTCGGAACATCAACGGGAACATTCTCTACATCATACTGCGGTTAGAAAATGCCAAGAAGATTCCGTACCTGTACCAGGTTCCCGTGCTAAGAAACTACCTCAATATCGACAAGGCGATTGTCGGAGACATTATCCAAAAATACAAATACATATTCAATTAAAAAGATGAAAAAATTAGTTAAAAAATTAGCCCTCGTTCCGCTTTTGCTGACAGCAGTCGGCGTATTCGGACAGTTTACCGTGAAGCGGTTGAACGATCCCTCCATTGTTGCCCAGCACAAAAGGATGGTGTTCCAGAGTTGGGGCGACTGGCGTCCCTATCCAAAATATCTATTGGGGATTCAGACCAACTTTGCGTATGCCACAGTTTGGGGAATGTGGGCTCCCAGCAGAAACAGGGACTATAAGGATGGAGAAGACATTCGACCGCTAAAACCGACCGGACTTCAAAACCAGCGATTTGCCCAAGTGAAATTTCAGGAGGAAGAGGCAAAAAAGATCAAGGCAGCATCCGATACGATTTACAAACGGAGCGTCCAAGATTTCGCCCATTGGACTTCGGCGACGGTTGATGCGGACCCGCTCTGGTTGCTCTACTACAAAAGGATGCTGAAACCCATTACCGAATTTCCAGACACACCACAAAATTTTGTGGAATGGAGGCTAAAGAACCAGCAAACCTACGAAACGCTCAACACCACGGGAACTTTAAAGAGACTTCAGGAGGAACTGGACTTAATCAAGGAAAAGTATGCGATGTCCAGAACGATGGATATGCCGAGAGGAAAACGCTTTTTGATGTACCACGACACCCTGCTCAAATGGAGAAGGTTCGTGCAGGAATTAAGGAAACACAACGATAAGACGACGCTTCTTTTGGACTATAAAAATATTCTGAAAAACCATTCACCCTATGCGTTGCCACAGGCATGGACTCCCGCTTCCGACAAACAGATCATCCACAACACGATGCAGCAATACAAACACAAATTTTAGTGATGAAAAGAAATATTACACCCTTATTTTGCCTCTTGGCAATATTGCTGCCGATTATCGGCTTTGCCCAAACCGACGGCGACTACAGCAACCTACTCCAATTTTTAAAGGGCGACGGTGCATTTGAGAAATGGTTCATGGAGGTATTCACCAAATTGGACAACAGCGTTCAGGACGGTGCTGTCGGCTCCGCTTTGGTCGGAAGGGCTATCGGAGGACTGGGAGCGTTGATGTATCTCGGATATATGGGTTGGCAAATGGCGGCAGGCGACCGGGAATGGGAAATTACCCCGATGCTCAAACCCATACTCATTGGATTTACCTTGGTCTATTGGAGTGGATTTGTCAATCTGATTCAGGCACCGTTTGAAGCCATCGCAGAACCGGGAATCGCCATCTTCAGCGACATCGAGTCCGAAGTCAATGATTTGAGGATTCAAAGGTTCAAGAAACAGCAGCAGTTACTGGATGCCGTAATCAAACTGAAAGCCGACGAGGATGCGAAGCAGGAGGTCATCAACAATACCGGCAAAGATGCCGACGACTCTTGGTTCGACATCAGCGAGGGACTGGATAAACTCATTCAGCCAATCAAGGAATGGCAGTTACGGATGGAGTTCCAACTCCAAAAACTGGTTGCAGAAATTATCGAGTTCGTTTGCCTGTCCATCCTTCGAATCTGTGTCTACCTTATTTTCTTCATCCAAAAAATTTGGGCTTACATCCTTATTATTCTGGGACCTATTGCGGTAGGTATGGCTCTGATTCCGGGATTTGAAAATTCGCTATACAGTTGGGTTTCCAAGTTCATCAACATCAACCTTTACACCTTCGTCGCCTATACCATCATCAACATCGGTCAGCAACTCATCGCTTCGGGTTACGAGATGGAAATTGAGCGGTATGACACGCTTTTAACCAATGGGACCATCACCAATCTGGATGCCTTGATGGTCTATGTGAGCAATTCCGGAATGATCTACAACCAGCTCTTTACCTGCGTTGCCTATATCGTGACGGGAATCGGGGTATTGATGACGCCTACAATCGCCGACACCATCGTTACAGCGGGAGGCGCAGGTGCAATGACCAAGATGAAGAGCGCGGCAGGAAGAATGGCGAGTGCAGCCAAAACAACGGTATTAGCCGCAAAAACTGGCGGAGCTTCAGTGGCTGGAGCCGTCGCGAAGTCAGCCATATCAGGTTCCGCATCGGGAATGGTCAATACCGCAATGAAAAACAGAAGTAAATAAACCGACAACTATCAACCAACAACAATTAAATATACAATGCTGATTAAAAATATTGAACAAAGAATTAAAGTCAACAAGATTGTTTCATTGGGAACCGTGGCATTTGCCGTAATTATCTTATTGGCGAGCTTCTTTTTTGCTTATCGGATGATACAGGATTCCAGAAAGTCCATCTATATTTTGGATAACGGAGTTCCGGTACTGGCAAAGCAGACCGATGTCCTGTTGAACAGGCCCGTAGAATACAAAGCCCAAATCGAATTGTTCCATAGACTGTTTTTCACTTTGGCTCCCGATGATGTCTACATCAAGGAGAATATCCAAAAATCACTGTACCTCATAGACGACAGCGGAAAAAAGGAATACACCAACCTCAAGGAAAAAGGCTTCTACAACCAGATTGTGGCTTCCAGTTCCATGGTGAGCATCCATACGGATTCCATCTCGCTCAATATGGAGCAACAAAAATTCTCCTTCTTCGGAAAGCAGATGATTACCAGAAAGTCCGCCGTGATTACAAGGAAATTGATCACCGAAGGATTCTTTGACGACATCATCAGAAGCCCAAACAATCCTCACGGTGTGATGCTGAAGAACTGGAGAATCATCGACAACGAGGAAATCTCCAACCAAACCAAAAATTCTTATTAAAGATGAAAAATTTTCTAAAACAAAACGCAAAAAAGGGATTGGAATGGGCGGCAAAAAATCCGAAGAAGTTTTTCACCTATTCGATGGTATTTCTCTCCGTGTCATTTATAGGATCGCTGGTACAGGGAATTTTCTTTCCGAGCCAGTCGACATTTAAAATCAAGCCCCCAAACCTCTATTCCAAAAGCAACACGACCCAGCAAATTAATAAAAACCAAGAGAAAGAAATGGAGAAAATAGTTAATGAACTCAAAATTTTAAAAATGAAAAGGGACCGAAAAGAACTCCAAAAAGAAGACAGCCTGAGAATAGAATATTTGTACAACCAATACCAAGAACTGCAACATGGACATTAAGAAAATCAACTTTAAGGAAAAAAAATATGTGATGCCCCTTCTGGCATTGCCGTTCCTGCTGCTCTTTGTGTATGTAGGTGCCCAATTTACCAAAGAGGACACCTCTAAAAAGGACAAGCCGAAAGAACTTTCCCTGTCTCTGGGAGAAACACGGGACTCCATCATGACGAAGAACGATGCCTACGACGCCTTTTTCAGGAAGGACGACAACAGGACGATGCTCGGAGGATTGGACAAGGAAGAGGACAGTCTGCTCAGTTATGAAGACCAGTTGTCTTTGGACCAGAAAAGAAAGATCGATTCACTGAAGGCGGTCTCCAGCAGACAAAATCAGCAGGCGTCAAAAGGAGGCAACTCTTCCTATTACAATCCAAAACAGCAAAATGAGGACAAGGATTTCAAGAGGTCTTCTGAAATCATCCGAATGCTGAACGACAAGTCCAATGGGAAACAGGAAAATGAGCAACTTTCAGAAAATCAAAAATCTAGTAATCAAAATGCACAGCAAGACCCCGTAAAATATCTGAAACAGCAGATGCTCGTGATGGATTCCCTAGAGAAAGCAAGGGATCCCGAATACCAAGCCAAACTATTGGCGGAACAGAAACTCAAGGCAAACAAGGAAAAAATGGACGAGTTCCTCAATTCTACCTTCAATGTCGGCAAGTCGGGAATCAACAGCGAATTCAATGCCTTCTACAGGGAAAATGAGAACAGCTTCATCAAAGCCGTGATTGATGAGAATAACAAAGGATTTCTGGGAAGCAGAATCCGGTTCCGATTATTGGAAGACATCTTCGTCGGCAACAAAAAAATTGATAAAGGTTCCATCCTTTACGGACAAATCTCGGGATTTTCTATGCAGCGGGTTGACCTCAAGATTGTGTCGGTATTTACAAAGGGAGAAATTTTACCCGTCAATCTATCCATCTACGACATCGACGGAATGAAGGGACTTTATGTTCCGGAAAGCGTCTTCAGGGACATGATTCGGGAAATGGGGAGCAACTCCGTACAGGGAACACAGATGGATATGGGCGGACAGGGATTTTTCACGAGCATCGGCTCAAAATTGTTCACTTCCACCTCCAAATCCATAGCCAACCTCATTAAAACCAACAAAGCCAAACTGAAATACAACTCCTATGTATTTCTCATCGACGAAAAACAGCTTAAAGACTCACAAAACCAACAAAAGAAATAAAAATGAAAACAGCAATCAATATCCTATTATTCCTTATATCCAACCTTTTTATTGCCCAAACCGCAACCAAGGAACAAGTCATTTCGGAATTGCCCGAACTAGTGATTACGGAGGGCGTCAACCTGCACATCATCTCACCGGAACCCATCAAATATGTGGATTTGTCCACCCAAAAACTCACGGGTGATCTACCGAACATCAATATCGCGAGAATCAAGATCACGGATGCTCCTACCAACGTCGACCCAAAGGAAAAGGCAAAAACCACCTCTTTATTGAATGGCGACAAAATAGGAATAATAACCGTTGTAGGTCAGTCTTTTATTGCCCAATATAAGGCTATTTACAGAAATTCGGAAAATAAAAACACCGTGACCAACATTCATATCCAGCCGGAAGAGATGCAGCCGATTGAACTGGACAAAACCCGTTTTTCCAACTTGGAGCTGACCAAGTTTGCGATGGACATCATCCAGAAGAAGACGGAAGAAAATCCAATCAGGGAGCAAAAAGACCTTAAACTCAGTATGCAGCTCAACAATGTGTACGTTATCAGCGACTACATCTTTCTCGATATGACCTTCAAAAACAGCTCGAACCTGAGTTACGATATCGAAGACCTAAAATTTTCCATCGAGGACAAAAAAATCTACAAGGCGACCAACAATCAAAGCATCGAGATGACACCGATTTTTAGACTTTACGCCCCGAAACATTTCAGGAAAAATTTCAGAAACATCTATGTCTTCAAAAAATTCACTTTTCCGAACAGCAAGGTGATGATGATCCGCCTGATTGAGGAACAACTCTCGGGCAGAACCATCGAGATGAAGGTGAATTATTCAGATATTTTAAAAGCAGATACATTTTAGTTATGAACCCATTACCAACAGAATTAATTATTGTCCTTCTCCTGGCGTTCATCGCTTTCATCGCTTCTTGCATATCCATATTTTTTTTATTCCGTCTCAGAAAAGCAAAGAAGGAAATAGAAAAGGAAATTATAAAAATGGCTTATCTGAAAGCGTGGTATAAGGAGATTGCAGTGAAGATTTATGGTAAAGACCGTATTGAGGAAAAAGAGAAAGAGTTTTTAAAAAACTACAATTTATAGGAAGTAATGCAGGAACAACAACACCAAATTAAGATTTACGGATTCCTTCAGAAGGCGGTTTATGCGGTCGTGGCATTGGATTGTGCGTCGCTTTTCTACCTCGATGCAGATATTCCTATAGTTTCAAATCTATTGAAAAATTTCTCGAAGATGAGTTTCTTTTACCCACCCATCAACGCAAAGTTTGCGACCCTGATTCTGATTGGATTGGTTGCTGTCGGGACAAAGGCGAAGAAGAAAAAGGATTTGAACATCGCCACGGAAATCGTAATCCCCATGATATTGGGCTTGTTGATGATTTTTTCTTCACTCGTTTGGCAAAACGAGGCAGGAAACTCCAAACTCCCTAAAATTTTTCCTGCGCTGAATCTTTATCAGGTCATCTATGCCGTATTGTCTTTTTTGGGTGCAGTAATCCTTCAAATGGGAGCAGACGCCATCTCAAAACTCATGCAACAAAAAATGGGAAAAGACCGATGGAATGTAGAGGAAGAAAGTTTTGCCCAAAATCAGGAACTGGTAGAAACGGACACCTCGATCAATATCCCATATCTCTTCAGATACAGTAAAAAAATCAACAAGGGATGGGTCAATATCAATCCATTTCGTGGGACGATGGTGATTGGAACTCCGGGAAGCGGTAAATCGTTCGGAATCATCAATCCAGCCATCAGACAAATGATAGCGAAAGGTTTCTGCCTCTGCATTTACGATTTCAAGTTTCCCGATTTGGCGCAGATTGCCTACTATCATTATCTCTTGAAGAAAAGCAAAGATTCAGGGTATGAATACGATTTTCATGTAATCAATCTGAACGAGGTAGAAAAATCCAAAAGGGTAAATCCATTCAAAAAGGAATACATCCAAACTTTGGCGGAAGCACAGGAAATGGCGGAGTCTATGGTGTCCTCTCTCCAAAAAGGCGGTTCCAGTTCGGGAGGCGGTTCCGATGCTTTTTTCACCCAATCTGCCATTAACTTTCTTTCATCGAGCATATACTTTTTTGCCACCTACGAAGACGGAAAATATTCGGATTTACCACATATCCTTTCCTTTATGAACCGAAGTTACAAGGAGATTTTCGACACGCTCTTTACCAACGAGGAAATTCTCTCACTGCTTTCTCCCTTTAAGACGGCGTATGAAAACAAAGCCTTTGACCAGTTGGAGGGACAGGTAGGAACGTTGAAAATCTTTCTCTCAAGATTGGCGACCAAGGAAAGTTTCTGGGTTTTTTCGGGCGACGAAGTGGAACTAAAAATTACGAACAGAGAAAATCCTTCCATCCTGATTTTGGCATCCGATCCGGGAACACAGGACATCAATTCTGCACTGTATTCATCGGTCTTGAACAGGACTTTGCGACTCATCAACTCCAAACACAATTTGCCGGGAGGAATTATTGCGGACGAATTTCCGACCATCTACATCCATAAAATCGACAACGTGGTGGCAACCGCAAGGAGCAACAAAGTAGCTGTCTTATTGGGATTGCAAGAAATTCCTCAACTCCGACAGTTTTACAAAAAGGAAGTTGCCGACACCATTTCCGCCATTGTAGGAAACATCCTTTCAGGTTCCGCAAGGGACAAAAATACTTTGGAATGGCTGGAGAAATTATTCGGAAAAATCAAGCAGAAATCCTATTCCCAATCCATCTCCCAGCAAGGAACGACGACCAGCATCAACGAAAAAATGGACTTTATGATTCCCGCAGGAAAAATTGCGACGCTCAAAACGGGGGAAATGGTCGGGATGATTGCACAGGGCGAAGAAAACGACACCGAGGAATACAAAACTTCGGCGATGAACGGCAAAATCAATTTGGATATGAAGGCGATCAAACAGGAAGAAAATAATTATGTGAAAATGCCTTCGTATTACTCATTTGTTGACAAAATGGGAAACGACCGTAAAAATGATGTCCTGATGACCAACTTCAGAAAAATCAATAAGGAGGTCGAATTAATCGTAAATGAATTTACTAAAAATGAAAAATAGAACTACAATAATAGTGTTAACGATTATCCTTTTTGCGAGTGGTTCTTCACTGGCTCAATTCAATACGTTGATGCCTACAAAACCACACAAAGCGGAAGACTTTAAAATTATGGAAACCCCAAAAGAGGAGAATTCCAACCAAAAAAAGGAGAAAAAATCGTGGAAAGGAATCTTCAACATCACCCCAAAATCGGAACTGAAAAACGAAACCGAAAGTTCAATGAAGATGTTAACGAGTCAAATCGACTCTCTAAAGACGATGCTTAAAAACTACCATAATGGAAACAATCAAAGTAACGTGGACTACAAAAAGATGAAAGATTCACTATTTGAACTGATGCAAAATTTTCAACCCGAAAAAAAGCAGGAAAAGGATTTTGAAACCACCTTTGAAGGTTTACGGAAAAATATCTCGATGCCTTTGCGCAATAGAATTAGCGTGACTTCGCCTTACGGAACAAGGATGCATCCAATTTTCGGCACTGCAAAAATGCACAACGGCATTGACCTCAAAGCCAACTATGAAGATGTTCACGCAGTGCTTGACGGAATCATTACCGAAGCAGGTTGGGATTCCAAAGGCGGTGGAAACTACATCAAAATCAAACATTTCAACCGATTTGAAACCTCCTATCTCCACCTCTCCGAAATCTACTACAAAGTCGGAGAAAAAGTCAGGGCGGGCTTCATCATCGGGAAAAGTGGAAACACAGGGAACTCTACCGGACCGCACCTGCATTTTGCAGTAAAGGAGTTTGGACAAAGCATCAATCCCTACCATTTCTTAAACGACCTAAACAAAGCAAACAATTTAATAGCAACCTACTATGCAAACTGAAAACCTACCTACCGAAGAACTTAAAAAGTTCGGAATCATCAACGAAGACTTGTCATTTTCAAAAAAACTGAAAGCGGACGACATCCAAAAATTTCTGCAAGGATATACCATCGTTGCAGACAACGACAAGAACAGGGCGACCTTCCAACTCACGGAAAACAACACCCGACTGAAAGTCATCTTTTTGGAGCGGGATAAGAGTATCTCCGAAATCCTCAAGAACAGCAAGGACAGAATTGAGTATTCCAATATTCAAGACCTTTCAAACAAAAATGAGCAAAACCTTTCTCTTGAGAAAAAGGCATTCATCTACGACAAGGAAAACAACATCGTTGCCGAGTTCGACCTCATTAAAAATGCGACCGAACTCACCGCAATCATTGCCGACAAAAAGGATGTCGTGGAAATGAACCGCTACAAGAACGAACTTCAGAAACTGAAAAATTTCCTGATGGATAAAATGAACCAATATCCCGAAATCGCCAAGGAAATTTCCAACGACTTGAACATTGTTTCCAGAGAAATCAACACCGTGAACAGCATCTCACCCGATGAGAAACAGATTTCAAAGGGAGGCAATTCCGAGATTGACCTGAACGTCAATGACAGGGATAGGTACGAAGACGCGAACAGAAACCGAGAAGAGCGGGAAGATGAAATCGAACAAGAAATCGAACAGGAACAGGAAAAACGCCGTGGATTCCGCAGATAAATTTTTGAAAAGATGGAAACAGAAACGATCAATTACCAGAGCAAATATGGACCGAACACGAATTTCCAATTTCCGACGGACGAGGATACGCAATATCTTAAAACTTCGACGGGCGAAGTATTACCCTACAAACTTTTCAGCGGGCGAAATGATGCTGACCCAAATTCCGCCCTCCTACGGGAAAAGGACAATCAGGGATACGCCAATGATTTTGCGCTCGTAGAGAGGCAGTTTTCAGAAAATAAAAGTCTTTCATTCATGGCGGGAACGAAAGTTTCCGATGTGAACGATGTGGCTTGGCTTTTCCGTGCGCTTGAAGACGAGGCGGTGGAACACACCTTTGCACTCTACAAATTCAAGGACGACAGCTACCTCGTTCAGCATCTTTCGACAGGCGGAATTACTTCCACTGTGGTGGATTTGCGTTTGTTGACGGGAAATGTGTTCAAAATGCAGCCCGATAGCATCACGCTCGTCCACAACCATCCGAGCGGACAACTGATTTCGAGCAAACATGACCGATTGATGTTGCAAAGATTGCACGAAATCTTCGACTATACCGGAATAACGGTGGAAGACGGTATCGTCATCAATCTTCGTTCGGGGAAATATTTGGTCTTCAATGGGGATTTGGGAAGCGACAGAGTGTTGGAACTTTCGGAGCAAAACCAACAGCAGGGAAAAGTCAGCACCTTTTCCTTTAACAAGCAGATTTTCGCCGCCAATTATCAGCCGTTCAAAATCAGCAGCCCCCAAGATAGCGCCGCCTATATTTCGAGTCAAAAGTTTGGATTATCGGACAAGACCGAAGCCATCATCCTGAACAATGCGAACGATATCGTGGGAAAATTCATTCTTCCGCAGCATCGGCAATTCGAGAAACTGACCGAACTGATGACGATTCATGCCGGAACGGGAGTCATCCTCTACGGAAACAATGTGAACGAGCAGATGTACAAGGAATACCGCGAAAAACTTGAACTGATGGGATTCACGGCTTTGGACGCCATTTTATTGGAAAGCGGAAACTACCACTCCCTTTACGAAAAGACCAAAATCAACGTCTATGACCACCTTTTGGATAAATTCAGCAAGAACCATCTGAATGCGGAACCCATTGTCGGCGTATCGGAAAGCAACCAAAATGATAGTTACTCTAAAAGTTTTACAAATATGGAAGAACGACCACAAAAAGATTACGTCAAACTATTCATTGACGATTCAGAAGGTCATACCAAGCACGAATTTGAAATCTCCTTAACCGAAGACGACAAAGAGAACTATAGCCAGATTGCCTCAAAAATCCAGCTGTATCGCAAGCCGGAAGACCATGTTTTGCTATTCGTTGGCGGAGAACTGCTTAACTACGAGGGAAATGATGAAACGGAAAAAATTATCGACTCCCTTAAAAGCCTTTTTCTCCCCGATGAAAAAAAACGGAGCAATTTATTCAGCCAAAGTAATTTTCATTCGAGGTTTAATGAAGAAAGGGATGCCACAAGGTCAGGATTTTCGATAGACGATATCATTGGAGAGCCTTCTAAAAAGGATTACGCCAAAATGAACGTCAATACATCAACACAACAACCAAATAAAAACAAAGAATATTTTAACAATCAAACCCCAAACATTATGGAAACACAGAAAGAATTCAACCAGGTAGATTATCTAAAAAATCAGCTTAAATACCTCGGTTTCGGCGAAGACGAAAAGCTTCACAAAGAATTGGAAAAAGGCATCAAGTCCAAAAACCAGCAATTTGAAATCAAAACTTCCTCGGACAAGGCGCTGCCCGGAAACAAGGTTGATTTTGCCTTGAAATTTAACAAGACGGAAAGCGGCGGCGTTTTCCTCAATTCCTACGACGCCCAATTGAAGAACGAGAAAGGCGAAGAAATCACCCACAATTTTTCCGTAAACAGAGAAAATACCTTTACAGCGAAAGAAGCCGTAAACCTTTTGGAGGGACGGAGCGTGAAAATCGAGTTCCACAACCCCAAAAGCGACCAGTCGGAAACCGCCTTCGTGCAGTTCAACTTCGAGGATCCAAAGACGGAAAAAGGAAACTATATGTTCCAGAATTTCTACGAAAACTACGGTGTCGATACCGACAAAATCGTGGAAAAAGCCAATCTCGTTTTCGACAAGCCCGAATACAGGGAAAATACCATCAAATCCCTTGAAAAAGGAAATGTGGTGAAAGTGAAATTTGAAATGGACGACAAAATAGTGGAAGGAAAAGCGGTGCTCAATCCGCAGTATAAAAACCTGAACCTTTACGACAGCGACATGAACCGCATCAACACCAACAAACCTTTGCAGGGACTGGAGAATGAAGAAAAACAGGAAAAAGCCCATGTGAAGGAGCAGAGCATCAAACGATAATAAATAATACCTGACTATTATCCGAAGGCGGTAAGTCAAATTTTGATTTGCCGCTTTTTTAAAATGTAATCATTATGAATATCAAATCCATATTTTTAGTCCTAGTTCCTGCATTTCTACTGACTTCCTGCCACAAGGAAATCAAATCCGAAAAAGGCGGAATCGACCTCATTTCCAATGTCTATTTTGATGCGTCCAAAGGATTGGACAAGATGCAGAGTTTCCACATCTCGAAAATGAGTTATTCAGGAGACCAGATTATAGAGCTGATTCCAGACCACACCTTCCCCGAAATGAATCAAAATTCCTATCTCGTGAGAGATTCTTTATGCTATACATTGGATGCTGAAAACGGCAACATCATTCTTTCCGATATTCTTGAAAAACAAAAACCGTCATTGGTTTGGAACAAGAAGGAAGGCGCCATTTTCTCAAAAGAAATGATTCCCAACTATAAGAACAGGCGGAAACTCTCCGACACGGTGTTATTCAAGAAAAAATACAGACGCTTCGAAATCAATTCCCCTTGGAACTATACCCGTTTCTACATCTATCCAACGGACACGATTCTGCCGTATTCCCTCTACAGACATGCAGAAAAGGATTATGGAGGCAGATTGGAGCGCATCGATTCCTACAACAAGAAGACCGACATCTTTGTAAGCCTGCAACTGCTTCCCAGAAAAAACTGGGACGACACGGCGAAAGACATTTTTGAGTTCAACCACTTCGTAAAAAACAGAAAAAGTGAGTGAGACATCCTATTTAAATCATTCTAGTTCAGAAATTTCCATTATTGAGGGAACTAAAAACGAACTGATTGTCTTTAACAGCGATAACGACAAAGATTCGTTTTTGGAACTTTTGAAACTAAACAATCAAAACAACGGCAGAACCCTTGTAACACTCAATTATAATGAAAATACTGGAAGCTTTGTCGAACGGTTTAAAAACTACGACGGAAAGATATTTCTGTGTCTAACCGGTGATGATGACGGAAATAGGTCTACACAAAAAATCCTCAATGAATTTCAAAATAAAAATATCAAGGACATCCGCCTGCTGTATGGAATTTCTGAAAATGGGAACCAAAACCTGGAAGAATATTTAAAAAATAAACTCCAAGTTCAAGAGAAAAATACTACTTTAGTTGAACAAAAAACGATAAGAAATGAAGACGATGGAACTCAATCCGAAGGAATTTCCGACACTCAGCACTTGGGAGCCGAACTTTCTCAACGAAATTCTGGAGAATCTAACCAAACAAGCAAACCCAAGCAAAACGGAAATCACTTTGGAGGACAAGCTGTGGACGGCAACCATGCTGGAAATGGACTTGAAGACACAATCTGGAAGCATCTGGTCGGAAAACCAGAGCGAGGACCCGTTGACGGAACACAACCGCAAAATGCTGCAAAAAATGAGGGAGCAGAACATTCCTTGGGCGGAATCGTATCCGGGAGAAATGTATCCAATAGAATAGCAGAAATAGTAAAAACATCTACTCAAAACAATGAGGCATTAGGGGTTCTTATTTCAAAATATAAAGGTCAAAAACTGACCAATGAACAAGTTGCGGAAGTTGTTTCCGCAGCTTGTTTTGTTTCCAGCGATAAGCAAGTTAAACTCAAGGAAAGTCTTAACATTACCGAGGATTTAAAAGAGATCTGTCATCAATTCAAAAGTGGCGGAACAGCTAAAGAAGGCAGGGGTATTTTGGATGAATACTACACCGATTCAAGGATTGTAGATGCCGTCAGAAATTTAATCAAAGACCAGTTTAAGAACAGGCAGGAAATTTCGGTATTGGAACCCAGCGTAGGAACGGGTAATTTTCTGTATGCAGTGAAAGATTTGGAAATAAAGTCCAGCATAACTGCCTTTGAAATCAATGAAACCACCGCAAAGATTGCAAAAATCCTTCATCCCGAATCCGACATCCATCTCCGCTCCTTTGAAACCGAATTTAGCGACGAGAAAGGCAACAAAAAGAAGTTTTCCGAAAAATACGATTTGGTCATCGGGAATCCACCTTACGGCGACCATCGCGGACTTTATAAAGGTTTGGGTGAAGAACCCAAAATCTCCAAATACGAGGACTATTTTGTCAAAAGGTCTTTAGATTCTCTTAAACCCAATGGAGTTGTGGCAATGGTGCTTCCTTCGGGTTGGTTGAACCGACAAGCCCAGCTAAAAAATGCAGATATTTTGGAAGGTTTTCGTCTGCCGAATGGTGCTTTTGCCGGAACTCAGGTAGGAACGGACATTATTATTCTGCAAAAAAATTCCCAGAAAATTTCTACAGATATTTCCAATTATTTTGAAAAACATCCCGACAGGATTTTAGGGGAAACCCGAGAGAAAACCAACCGTTTTGGGAGGTTGGAAAACTATGTCTATGGAAATTTAGAGGACGCCTTATCTAGGATTGAGCAACTCAAAAATAAAAAGCAGACCGAAAGAATTGGAAACCTCTTTGAAGATTTGTTTTTGGAGGTTGATCAACCTAAAGGAGAATCAAAAAGCAAAACTTTAGAAAAAACCATTCCCGCTAAAACAGAAGAAATTGACCTTTCAGAAACGAAAGATAAAATTGAGCAAGTTCTTTCCAGACTTAATGAAGTAAAATTCAAATCTCCCGCGATTGAAAAGGAAATTGAAAAGTATTCCAAACTCCAATCCCAAATTTTTGATAATCCGAAAGATTTTTCGAAAGACCAAATTAATGAAATTCATCGAAAAGCGGATAAAATCATCCAATCACACAGCGAGAAAAATGCGGAATACCGAATTCAGACCAAACCGGAAATCAAGAAAGGGATATTAAAATATCAATTTTTGAAAGCCGATGAAGTGGTGAATGCCTCGCTTCAGAACAGCACCGATATTACCAAAGAACAGATTGAGGCATTTCGGGACACTTCCTACGATGGAACATTAAACAATCACGGAAAGCATTACCAGTTTGCCAACTATATTGACGGAAATTGGGTTCACGATTTCTATTACGGCGAAGGAAATATCTATAAAAAATTAGAGCAACTTAAAATAGACTTTAAAGATAAGTTTTCGGTTGGCGGAACCGAAAATCAGTATGAGAAGCAGAAATCTTTATTGGAAAGCGTCCTTCCAAAACCAAAAACTTTAGATGAAATCTCCATCAGTCCCAATCACGAATTTGTCCACCAGTTTGATTTTGGAACCGTTGAAAAAGAACGCTGGAATCAAAACACGAAACAGACGGAAACCGCAACCGTTCCCTATAACCTTGCTGAAAAATTCAAGGATTTTGTCGGAACACTTTCGAGTGAGGCATTTGCAGGTTCCTCATCTTGGGAGGTCAGAAGTTTTGTAGACAACGAAAACGTTACGGGAAGCGACAAGGAACGGAATGCCTTGGTTCGTGAAAGACGAAAAGCCGCAGCCAATGATTTGTTTCAAAAATTTTTGAGGGAAGAGTTGTCGGACGATTTAAGGGAGCGTTTCGTAAAAGATTTTAACCGAAACTACAACAACCTCTCTGTTCCCGACTATTCAAAATTTCCATTGTTTTCAAAAATCCATTTGAATTTTAAAGGAAGAGAACTGCGCTTAACCGAAGTGCAAAAAGCAGGAATCGGACGACAGACAACCAAAGGTGTTGGATTACTCGCACACGAGGTTGGATTTGGAAAAACATTGTCGGGAATTCTCTCCATGCACGAAGCGATGGAGAGAGGTAACGCAAAAAGACCGCTGATCGTTGTTCCCAATGACAGCATTTTAAAACAGTGGGTGGAAACGATTTTTGAAACCATTCCCGAAGCCAATGTGAATGTTTTGGGGAATCTGGGTAAAGACTTTGACCTCTCGAAATTTGACAACAAAGACGGGGAAATCACCATCGTCACTTACGAGGGTTTCAACAATATCGGTTTTTCTGAAAACATTACCCAAAGTCTGGCTTCCAAGTTCTCCTATATTTCCGAAAATGAAATGAGAAGCGTAAACACCATCAGCGAAAGGGATTTCCAGAAAGAACTGGAAAAAGAAAAAGAATTGGTGGGTAAAATGAAGCGTGGAAAAATTTATGACTGGGAAGATTTTGGTTTTGACCACTTGACTTACGATGAAGTTCATAACGCGAACCATATCGTAGGAAAAGTAAGGATTGAAGACCGCCGATTTGCATCAGACTTTAGGAATCAGAACCAGCAGACTTCAAAACTCGGCATTAATACTTGGATGGCGGCGCAATATATTCAAGAAAATAACGACGGTAGAAATGTTACCTTGCTTTCTGCAACGCCATTTACCAATAAACCACTGGAATATTATTCTATTCTCTCCTTGATTGCGAACAAGAGATTAGAAGAATCGGGCTACTTCAATGTGAATACCTTCTTTGAAACCTTTATGGAGGCAGACAACGACATGGAGATTGACGCGAAAGGTGATGTGAAATTCAAGGCGAATGTCCGTCGTTTTAAAAACAACTCCCTGTTTCAGCAACTTTTATCAGAATTTATTGACATCAAAGGCGAGGAAGACAATCCCGAATTGGTGCGGCCCGACCGAATCAACAAGGAATATAAGATTGAGCAGAACGATTTAACGAGTGAGCAATACGAATTGCTCAATGAAAACTTCAGCGAAACCCAAAAAGGAGCGATTCTTACGCATATCCTGAATGCCCGCCTGATTGCCATTTCTCCATATCTTTCTCCATATTATGAGGGAGAAGAACCGTCTTTGGATGAGTTTATAGAGGATTCTCCGAAACTGAAGCAGACGATGGATTTGATTCGGCAGAACAAGAACGACATTCCGGATTCCGGTCAAATCATCTATTCTGAATTAGCTGTTTCGGAATTTCCGAAACTGAAGGAATACCTTGTTCGGGAAGTCGGATACAATCCGGAAGAAGTTGGAGTCATTACGGGTGCGACAAGCAAACCGAACCGTTTGAAGATTCAGGATGATTTCAATTCCGGCAAAATAAAGGTGGTCATCGGAAGCGAGGCGATTCAGGAAGGAATGAACCTGCAGGAAAATACCACGGATATTTATATGCTTTCACTTCCATATAATTTTACTTCTCTTCGACAAGTAGAAGGACGTGCTTGGAGGCAAGGGAATAGGAACGAAAATGTTAGAATCAACTTTATGCTGACCAATGACAGCATCGATGTCTTTATGCTTCAAAAACTGCAATCCAAACAGGCAAGGTACTTGGAAGCGATGAAAAAAGGAGCCGATGTTTTGGATATTTCTGATATCAGCACACAAGAACTCAAAACCGCCATCATCACGAATCCCGAAACCAGAGCGAATATCGAGATTGAGCTTATGAAAAAACGTATTGAAACCGAGAAAAATAAATTTTTAGCTGATTCTGCTTTTGTTTTAAGAAAATATGACAGCTTTATTAAAATTCAAGAGGAAGTCACCAAAGCACAGCACAATTACAACCGAATTTTAGGCTATTCCAAGGAAGAGGGCGAAAATGCCGAATACTGGAAAAACCAGCTTCCATTTTATCAAAAAACCATTGATTTGGCTAAAGAAAAAGTTCAAGAAGAAATTGATATTCTTTCGCAAAAAGGCGTGAATGTGACGGTGATTGAACAGCAGACAAAAATTACTGAAGATAAGATTGCTGAACTGGATAAAAGGTTGGAGGAGTTGCCTAATGTTCGGGAACGGTTGGTTATGAAATATCGTGAGGAGAAGGAGGAGCAACTGAAGAATAATGAAAGTAGGGATTATTTAGAGGAGAGAAGGGTGGAAAATTCACAATTATTTAAAGCGAATATTATCAGGGCAATTTATAAAAATTTGGATAATGAGAATGTACAAAAAATAGAAACGCAAAATTATGGAAGAAAGAGATAATAAAAAAAACAGGGACATCAAGTCCCTGTTTTAGTCCCCGCTATTAATAAATCATTGATTTATAGCGTTGTTTGTAGCGAAGACGGGAATTGAACCCGTGACCTCAGGGTTATGAATCCTGCGCTCTAACCAACTGAGCTACCTCGCCATTTTTTGGTGGTGCAAATATAAGGATATTTTACATTTCCGCAAATTTTTAATTGACTTTTAAGTAATCTAATGCGTCACCAACGTGATTTGGTTTGCTAATGATTTTATTGTCAGCGTCTAACACAAAATACGTCGGCGTTGCAACAATGTTATAAGTTTCTCCATAAGAGCTGTACCAGCCTTTTCCTTCAGAATCATTGATCCACGGATAGATATTGGCCTTGCTCCTGAACTCATCCAGATTGCTGTCCAGAGAGAAGCCTACGATTTCTATGTTCTGTGCTTTAAGTTTGTCATACTTCTCCAGTAATTTGGGCAGTTCTGCCTCACAATGCGAGCAGGTAGATGACCAGAAAACAACAATTTTCTTCGAAGCCTTTATGTCGTAGAGAGACTTCGCTTTGGTATGGATAGCGTTTACAAAAGTGTTGTTCGGCATCTTTGCACCGATCTCCGTATTTTTGTTCGCTTTCAGGGTAGAAGCCAGGCGGTCGTTGATCGTGCATTTAAGATTATTGGCCTGGGCAAGATATTTATCTTTCAGCTTATCCATCCCGTAAGTGCTGAATATTTCGATTAACTCAGACATTATAGTCTGTCCTCTCGGAGTTTCCAGATTGACGGCTTCTAAAAGCTTGTCTACGCTGCCTTCTACATTGGACTTCGAAACATTCAGAAAATTAATTAACGAGGGTTTCAAAATGGTAGAAGTTTCCAGATACTCTCCGGATTTGGAGTAGAAGTTGATGAAATCCTCTGTCTTCAGTTCGGCCGCTTTTTCCTGAACAGAATATTTCTGATTTTTGTTGTAATAATCCAAAAAAGGATGAGTCTCATAGAGGGCTACATCAGTCTTGGAAAGTAAATTGATCTCACTATCTAGAGATTTGTAAAAAGCATCGGACGGTTTGTAGTAATCTTTGATCTGAATGAGTGCGGGAAGGATTAATTCCTGTTTTTTCTGCACTTCAACTTCATTACTGAAAAGCTGATTCACCTGATCATTGAAAGCAACATTTGAAATCTTGTTTTTACTGTCCAGATCGATTTTAAAAATAACGTCCTTATTTTCAGAAACCATATTGACTGAGGCATTTGCCTTTTGAAAAAAAGCCCTCATCATTCCGGTGTACTGCTTATCCACTTTGAATGTAGCTGTATTGCCTGATATTTTTGCTTTGGAAAGAAGTATCTCTTTTGAGCCGTTGAAGCCGTAGAGATACACTTCTGAGTCAGAAAGATAAGCTGGTATAGTGGCTTTTACGTTGAACTGAGCAGCCAGGAATGCGGACAACAAAACGCTGCCTGTCACTAATATTTTTTTCATAAAGTAAAAATAAAAAAAACCCACTACAAAAGTGAGTTTTAAAATATTAAATCTAATTTTTTATTCTAAGATTCTTTGTTTTTGCTTCAGTGCAAAGAATGCAATCAACATTACTGCTACCAAAAATAAAACAAAGGTATAAGCATCAATTGGCGAGGCCGGATATCCTCCGATATCTCCACCTTCTGGATTCTCGGGTGGCGGCGGAACGGTCTGAGCAAAGCTAAATATACTCACGAGTATAAATAAAATGCTGTAGGTTTTTTTTGAGATATAATTCATCATATGTTATGTTGTGTATTGTGTACTATTTTGTGCTTTTTATTAATTGATAATCTTCTTGATAACCACTTCTCCGTTTTCGGAGGTAGCTTTTACTAAAAACATACCTTTCGCCTGGCTATTCACAGGAATAAGATAATTGCCGTCTGTAGAAATCTGAGATTTGGAACTTAGCAGCTGACCACTTGCGGAATAAACCTCAACAGAAGCTTTTTTCCAGTCCTTAGCAAATTTCACCACCCATTTGGAGTCTTGTTTTGCTATTACTGTCTGAGCCAATGTTGTGCCGTTTGTACCAAGTGTCCCACTTTCCGGCTTATCATAATACAGACCCAAGGATTTTGAACCGTTCATGTTCATATAGTCTCCATCATTGATTTTCACAAATGAATTGCTTCCAGTTTCGATATAGAAGTTCAGTCCGCTAGAAAGACCATTTTCTCCTACTCTCTCACCTTTCTCATAAACCTGGAATTCCAGGTAATACGGTGTATCAGTGTAAGTAATATTCATTGGTATTTTCTTCGTCTGAAAGCCTAGCTCATTCGCTTCGTTAACATATAATTTGTCTGCGAAATTGATATCTTCACCGCCTGCTGCTACTTCTTCTTTTGTAAAAATATAGCTATCAGGCCCGTTATAAGCCTGCAACATCGTCGTAGTCGGATTGTTACCTGTCACTGCAGATGGTGAGATGGCATAATATGTTCTGCCAATTTCCAAACTGTCCATATCGTACATTACTACACCTAACTGTTTTACGATTTTGTCTGCTGGTATCTCAGTATCATCACTGTATATTCTGCTGGAAGGATTCGTAGTCTGTTGTGTATTATCGGCTCTGCTTATTGCAGAAAAACGTCTCAGCGTTGTGAAATTTATTTTTGAAAGTGGATCGGTTCCGTTATCTGTCAATAACTTGATCAGGAACTCTCCCATTGGTTTTATAGTAGCACGACCTGCTGATACATCCGCAGCCTGA